>ERZ795051.84-NODE-84-length-138572-cov-11.189731_pt1 | contig 138572 bp, 117 predicted proteins | sample MGYA00375135_ERZ795051 | MGnify/ENA primary metagenome ERZ795051 (study PRJEB30180, sample SAMN05720222) | activated sludge metagenome | isolation source: Anaerobic digester | place: Japan | collected 2015-05-26 ... | reverse complement strand
GAAAAAAACTTAACCACCAAGACACCAAGACACTAAGAAAATAATTTTCAGAAATGAGAACTACATTAATAAATAATAAACCTCCGTGCTCCTCCGTGTTCTCTGTGGTAAAAATAACTCCGTGCCTCCGTGTCTCCGTGGTGAAAAAAACTTAACCACCAAGACACCAAGACACTAAGAAAATAATTTTCAGAAATAAGAAATACATTATTAAAAGACCTCCGTGCTCCTCTGTGTTCTCTGTGATAAAAAAAACTTCGTGCCTCCGTGGTAAAATAAACCTCTGTGTTCTCCGTGCTCTCTGTGTCTCTGTGGTGAAAATTCCTCCGTGCCTTCATGCCTCCGTGGTAAAAAAAACCACTATTCAAAGACAATCAGCGAATAGTTTTTCTTCCCTTTCTGCACTAAGATAAATTTATTTTTTATCAGGAATTCCTCTGTAATCATCATTTTATCATCGATTACTTTGGTTTTGTTCAGTGAGAGTCCTCCACCCTGAATCATCCGCCTGCATTCAGCTTTGGACGGAAAGACATTTGTCATTTCAGCCAGCAGTCCGGTAATATCCACTCCTTTTCTCAATACTCCTGCATCTGCTTTATAGGTAGGCACCCCCTCCATAGCTTCCAGAAAAGTCTTTTCCGAAATATTTTCAAGGTTCGACACAGGGTTTCCTCCAAACAATATCTGTGAGGCCTCCACAGCCGAACGGTAATCTTCCTCAGAATGAACAAAGACGGTAATTTCACGCGCCAGCCGTTGCTGCAGGATACGCTTATGCGGCTCTGAATGGTGCTTTTCAATAAGCTCATCTATTTCCTCTTTTCCGAGCAAAGTAAATATCCGTATGTATTTTTCCGCATCCGCATCAGAAACATTCAGCCAGAACTGATAAAATTTATAGGGTGAAGTATAACGGGCATCCAGCCAGATATTACCTTCCTCCGTTTTTCCGAATTTACCTCCATCCGCTTTGGTAATCAATGGACAGGTAAGTGCAAAAGCTTCTCCTCCTGTTTTCCGCCTGATCAACTCTGTACCAGAGGTAATATTACCCCATTGATCGCTGCCTCCCATCTGAAGTCTGCAATTATAGTGCTGATACAGGTACAGAAAATCATAAGCCTGAAGCAATTGATAGCTGAATTCAGTAAACGACAACCCGGTCTCCAGACGCTTCTGTACCGAATCTTTCGCCATCATATAATTGATAGTCAGGTGTTTGCCAATTTCCCTCAGAAAAGCCAGTAAACTATATTGGCTGGTCCAGTCGTAGTTATTGACAAGAATGGCTTTATTGCTACATTTTTCATCAAAGTCCAGAAAACGAAGCAATTGTTCTTTGATACATTTTTCATTGTGGCGAAGAGTTTCTTCATCCAAAAGTTTTCTTTCTTCCGATTTGCCTGACGGATCGCCTATCATGCCGGTAGCACCGCCAATCAGCGCAATAGGGCGATGTCCTTTCAATTGCAGGTGCTTGAGCATCATCACCGAAACAAGATGTCCGATGTGCAGTGAGTCGGCTGTCGGGTCGATACCGACATAAGCAGTGGTGGTTTCACGGGCAAGCAATTCTTCAGTTCCGGGCATGATGTCCTGTATCATTCCCCGCCAACGCAGTTCCTCAACAAAATTCATTAGCTTTTTTTGGCGGCAAAGGTAATTCAGAGACTTTAAAAAGAGAAAACAGGCTGATGTCAATGGCCTTTTCATTTCAGACCTCTATGCCTGACAAATCTAAACTTCATAATGTAAAAAGACAAGACACCACACTTCATTTTTCTTTCCTTTTTCTATCTTGCATGAAAATTCCAGACATGAAAAAAGCGGTTTTACTGAGTTTTATTTCGTTTTGGTCAATCCTGAACCTTTGCGGACAACAACAGGTGATGATAAAGGATGGTACAATCATCACTACCAGCGGAAAAGTAAATAGTTTTCAGGCTGACATCCTGATTGAAGGAAACAAAATTGTCAGTGTTCAACCAAACATGAAAATCCCTGATAATTCAACGGTGATTGATGCCTCAGGGAAATATATCATACCCGGGCTCACCGATGCCCACATTCACTTTTTCCAGTCCGGAGGGCTTTATACCCGCCCCGATGCCATTGACCTCCGCTACAAAAGGAGCTATGAGGATGAAATGAAGTGGATAAAAGCAAATGTGGACGATGTGCTGATGCGTTATATCCGCTGCGGAATAACCACAGTGGTTGACTTGGGTGGCCCCATGTGGAACTTTGACGTGCGTAGCCATGCTGCTGAAAAAACATTGGCGCCAAGGGTATTTTTGTGCGGACCTCTGATTGCCTCCTATCAGCCTGCTGCACTCACCACTGACGACCCGCCTATCATTAAAGTAAACAGTGTGGAAGAAGCCTTAGGGCTGGTGCATCAACAGGTGGAGAAGAATACCGACTTCATCAAAATCTGGTATGTAGCCGGAAGAGGAGTCAATCCTGAAGAATTTGAACCTATCGTCAAAGCCATTATTGACGAAAGCCACAAGCTTGGGAAAAAGGTCTATGTGCATGCCTACGAACTGGATGAAACTGTCAAAAGAGCATTGAAGGCAGGAGCAGATGTGCTGGTGCATAGTGTCCGCGACAAAAAAGTGGACGAAGAATTCCTCCGCCTGATGAAGAAAAACAAAGTCTCCTATATCCCTACCCTTTGGGTGTTTAACTCCTATCAGTCTGTATTTAAAAAGCAACTCGATCTCTTACCTGAAGAGCATTTGTTAGGAAATCCTGAAATCACAGGGAGCTTATTTGAAATGTACGAAACAGAACCGGACAGGCTGCCTGAAAGAATTCTGAAAATGCAGGCCGATACGACAAAGGAAAAACCTTCTCCTGTCATTCTTGAAAACCTGAAAGCCGTTCAGCAGGCCGGAATTAATGTGGTGGCCGGAACGGATGCCGGTAACATTGGTGTGTTGCACGGACCCTCTCTTTTTCACGAATTTATGCTGATGAAACAGGCCGGACTTACTAACCGTGAAATACTTATATCTGCTACGCTTAATGCCGCACGCATGCTCGGACAGGAAAAACTGCTTGGATCAGTAGAAGCCGGCAAACTGGCCGATCTCGTGGTTTTAAACGCCAATCCCCTCGATAATATCATGAATACCGGCAAGATTCACCTTGTGATAAAAGATGGCCATATTTTTTATCCTGATTCTATCCTGAGATACAGCCCGGAAGACCTTGCCCGCATTCAACTGAATGCCTACAATGAAAAAGATTTGGATGCCTTCCTGTCAGTCTATTCCGACAGCATCGAAATCTATAATTTTCCGGATGACCTCAGGATAAAAGGAAAAGAAGAAATGCGAAAGCTTTATGCAGATTTCTTCAGCAGGGCGGGAAACCTGCATTGCCAGATACTCGACAGAATCAGCTATAAACAATATATCTTTGATAAAGAGCTGATTAACACAGATATTCCGGGCAGAGAGCGCTTTGAAGGACAAGCCATTTATGAAATAAAAGAGGGAAAAATAGTGAAAGTATGGTTTGTAAAATAATATGGATAAGATGAAGAATTTCAGCGATTTACTCAGAAAAATCAGCATTATTCAGGGAGATATTACCCTGATGGAATGTGATGCCATAGTGAATGCAGCCAACACCAGCCTGCTTGGAGGCGGAGGGGTTGACGGAGCAATTCATAGGGCAGCAGGGCCGGAACTTCTTGCGGAATGCAGGCAACTGAACGGCTGCCCCACCGGCAAAGCTAAAATCACCAAAGGCTATCACTTACCGGCAAAGTACGTCATACACACAGTAGGGCCGGTATGGAGAGGCGGACAACACCATGAAGATGAGCTACTTGCCTCCTGCTATGCTGAATCCTTGAAACTGGCTCAGGAAAACAATATTAGAAGCATCGCTTTTCCCGCTATCAGTACCGGTATTTATGGCTTCCCAAAAGAGAGAGCCGCTAACATCGCGGTAAATACTGTGCTTAACTATCTGGAAAACTATTCCACCATTGATAAAGTCATTTTTGTCTGTTTCAGCCATCAGGACAGAGAAATTTATGAAGAAACCATCAGGAGGATGGAGATTTAATACCATTTTGATATTGCGAATTTCGGATGGCGAATTGCGGATATTTTATTTCGGATTGAAAACTAAGGATGTCATTTTTGCGATTTCCGCAGGTATTTTCCCTACTGAGGACTGTATGTTGCCAACTTAAAATATTGATGCATTGAAAAACCCCAATCACAGGCAGTCAAAACTTAATCTGAATGAGAAAGTAATAGTTTAATCCCTTTTAAACTTTCCTGACCTCTGGTTCACCGGCAGTATTAACATAAACAAGGCATGCACTAACAGGAGAATAGCCCATTTCTTTCATCAGCGCTGCATATTCCTCCACTTGTCTGTTATGTTTTTCATCAGGCTCTGAAAATTTAAAATCAATAATTACTGCCTTCTTATCCTGTATCACCACACGGTCCGGGATTTTATATTTCCGCCCCGGAATCAGAATGGCCTTTTCGGTTATAACTTCCCAATTTTCTGAAAACCAATCGCTTATCTCAGGATGGTTTACTATTTTTATTATCAGCTTTTTCACCTCCTCTCTTTCTTCTTCTTTCAGCTCTCCTTCCTGACAGAGTTCATTTATCACATGCCCGACCTGCTCAGCAGTTTTAATCTTCGAGAGAATATAGTGGAGTTTTTTCCCTCTTTCGAGACGGGAATACTGATTTTTATCCGCCAGCATATTTTTGAAGCTGCCGGCTTTGATTTCCGGCATTTCTACGTTTATCTGACGCTGAGGCAGAGAGATGATGTCAGCTTTTCCGGATGCCCTCCCTTTAACTTTGTTTTTTTCAGGCCTGCCAAAGGAATAAACTTCCTCAAAATCAGTTTTTTGAACATCAATGTTTTGGTTTTGAAAACGGGTGGTCAGCATTTCATACAAGAGTCTGTCTGTTGAGTTGCTTCCTTTGCCATTAAGCTCTGAAAACACATAAAGCCTCTTTTCTGCTCTGGTAAAAGCCACATACATGGCATTCAGATTGTCCATCCATGCATAGAGCTTTTCTTCATAATATTCCTTGTGAAAAATACTGTCTTTCATTCTTTGACCATATCTGACAGGCACCACAGGGAACATGTCAAAAGGTTTTTCCTCAGGCCTGCACCAGACTATCTGGGTTTTACCGGAAAGATGGTCAATTGACCAGTTGCAATAAGGTATGATGACTATTTTAAACTGTAAACCCTTGGATTTATGAATGGTCATCACCTTCAGGCCTTTGGTTTCATCAGAAATACGGATGGGCAGGCTGTGTGCTTTTTCTTCCCAGTATTCAATAAATTCAGTAACAGATTGTTTAAATTTAGCTGAAAAATCGAGAATCAGGTTTAAAAAAGCCGAAAGATAGGCCTGCTCCCTTTCGAATTGGTAAAGGTTAAAACTACTGATAATCAGCTCAGTAAGTGCATATAAAGAAAGAACAGCATGTCGGCTGAACACCTCCCTATGTTTCGACAGGATTTCATTTTCTTCTTTCCCATGAATAAAGTTTAAAAGATGGTCAATATCAGGATTTTGGGAAGATTCATTGAAAAGAAGATTGTGGCTGAACAGTAAATCAGCGAGATTGAGTTTATCTTCAGCATCGAGATAATATTTCAGGCAACAGACAACAAACCTGATTGCCACCGAAGAACCAATTGCGAGAGTTTCCTGAGAAACGATAGTAAAATCAGTATTTTCGAGCAGAAAAGAAGTAATTTCCTGTCCTTCCGAATTGGTACGGGTCAGAATAGCCATGTCGTCAGCTTCATAACCGTCCTCTAAAAGCGAATAAAGCAAATCAGGCAGCTTTTCCCTCACTTTTGCCTTCCAGTTGGCATTTTCATCAGACTTTATAAATGAAATCTGAACAAAACCCTTTTCATTTTCTTTGTTTTCCGGTATATTCTGCACCACATCCCTGTAGGCCTGTCTGATAATATCTGCCAGATTCCGGTCTTCTTCCGATGTTTTTTCACCTTCTTTCAGGTTAAGAAACTTTTCAGGCAGGAAATCAGACAATAGCCGAAACAGTTGATTATTGAAGGCTATGATTTCGGGGCAGCTTCTGTAATTAACATCCAGATTAAAATTTTTAACCAATTGATGATCAATGTCATTATAGATTTTATGGAGCAAGAGAGACCAATCGCCACCTCGCCAGCGGTAGATGGATTGCTTGACATCGCCAACCACCAGATTGTTATAGCCCGAAGCAAGGTTGTTTTTCAGCAGGACGAGCAGGTTGTGCCATTGAAAAGCTGAAGTATCCTGAAACTCATCAATGAAGAGGTGATTGAGCCAATAGCCTGTTTTTTCATAAATGAAAGGGGCTTCCTCGCTTTCTGTCATCTGATAAAGCAACTGGTTGACATCGCTGAGCATCAGTACGTTGTTTTCTGTCCGGTAACGGATGATTTCCCTGTTCAGGTAGCCAATGATCCCCAGCACATAAATATTTTGTTTGATCAGTCTGGCTGTCTGGTAGGTCATGATATACTGCCTGTGATTATCATAAAGACTGGTCGTAAGCGACAGAAGTCCATTATTCAGGAGTGTTTCAATCCGGTTTTTGATGTCTTTGCCGGTAGATGAAGAAAACCATTTTGAAGGGTCGTCAATCGCTTCAGATACCCTTTTCCCCGGCTCTTTATCAGGTTCGGAAAGAAGTTTAAACAGCCATCCGGCTACCCCATTGTTCTTGTAGCTGAAATCATTAACTTCCAGACCGGCTGATGTTATCATCCGCGTGGCTGTAACGGCATTGCTTTTCTGATGATACTCAAAGTCGTTAATGATTTTCTTAAGTTCATCAAGATACTGGTTCAGTTTATCCTTATCTTCAAGTATGGTCAGGATACGGGAAGAAAACAGAGCAAATTTTTCTTTCAGGCTTTCAGGGGCAAGTGTCTGGATATCTTTTTTGTAATTCCATTTTTGTTCTTCATTGAATTTTTCGGTTGCAAAAGAAATCAACCAGTCGATCAGGTATTCATCTTTCCCTGCCTGGCTGATAAGCCGATCGGAGGCTTCTTCAAGAACCATTTCTGTGTCGAGTTCCAGGTTATAGCCGCTATGAATGCCCAGTTCTCTGGTAAAAGCCCTCATGACCACCTGAAAAAAACTGTCGATGGTGGATACATTAAAATGATGGTAACTATAAAGGATATGCCTTAATATATCCTGTGCCCTCAGCCTGAGAAACAGCTCCGACTTTCCGGGCATGTTTTCTTTGATATCAGCAAAAACAGCCGATTCTTCCCCTGATGCTATTTTGAATAATTCATTAACAATCCTGCTTTTCATTTCAGCAGTGGCTTTGTTGGTAAAGGTAACAGCCAATATATGCCTGAAATTTTCAGGATTCTGAAAACAGAGCAATAAATATTCAATAGTGAGGCGGTGGGTTTTACCGGAGCCGGCTGAAGCAGAAAAAATCTTAAGTGCCATAATCAACCAAATTCTCTGATATGGGTACAGATTTCTCTGATTTTCACCTTGAACACTACCACATTGTTGACAGCCGGGTCATTATATCTAAAATCCTGTTTTTCAGTGTATTGTCGCATTATATGATTCAAAATTTCCTTTTTTTCATCCGGACTATCAACAAATTCCACCTTACCGGCAGCAACAACGCTTTTGTAAAGCATGGAATAACTACAGGCCACTGTTTCGTGTCTTACGTGAAGTTTTTCGTCAAGGCTGAAGGCTATAGAAACTTCAGGATTGCGGGCAAGGATGTCAAGTTTTTTTCCTCCGGGGCCTGTATGCAGATATAGGTAACCCTCATAATAGCCAAAATTCATGGGCACCACATAAGGTATATCTTGATCCGACATGGCCAGAAAACAAACCTGCGATCTGGCAATTATCTTCTCAGCATCTTTCAGTTCATGACTAATAGTTTTTCTGACTGCAGGCATATTTTTTCAGTTTTTTACAGTGCGGTAAAGATACTATTTTATGCATTATTTTTATTTCGGATTGCTGACCTGTCTCCCCTTTCTGCATACTGTCAGGCGACTGGCCGGTTTCCGGATAAATTACAGGCTGAAAAACCACGTTTTTTTTGTTCGCTCCTTCAATTTCAAAATCATTTCTTTCGCATTAATATGTATTTTTGTAGTTAAAAAAGGACACTGAATTAACTGGAAAAAACAACCTATGAAAACATTATTTCCCGTAAAGTTAAAAAAAACTATTACATTGTTTTTGATTCTGCTTCCGGCTTTTCATTCCGGATATGCACAGCTTGCCAGAAACTGGATACCTGAAAGTGAGCTTTCATTCCGTCTCGACAGCATACGAAAATCAGATGGGGTAGAAAAACACTTCGCAGAAATATACCTGATGGCTACCATTGCAGCCGACAGGTACATAGCCACCCTTCCCGACACACCAAAAATGTTGCTCAACCGGCTTCAGGATGAATTTGCCCGAAGATTTTTCGAAAGTATTGATGGCAGAAACAACGGTCATATACCTGTGGTCTGGACAAATTATTACACCTACACCGGCCTGAATGATTTACAGTTTAAGCTGATTGGCACCAACGGACATATCAATGGGGATAGCTGGCAGGTACTGTTCAACTACTTCAACCCCTATGAACTCCAATACATCGAGCCTTATTACAACCATTGCACCGAAGCACTTCAGGTCGTCCTCGACAGCCTTCATGTCTATGGCTGCAATCAAAACAAACGATTATATAACCTGCATCGTATCAGTTTTGGTCTTGATAAGGCATACGCAAGGCATTTATTGCGAAAATGGAGAGAAAGGCAATACAAAGTAGCTGTCTCAGGTTATGAAAATCATAACCGTTTTTTACGGATGCAGATGCGGATCAAACGGAGGGTGAAATATACGGATTATCTGATACGGCATCTTCTCATTTAACATTTTATAAATCAACTATTTACAGCAAAAAATTATGGCATTAATAAAATCAGTCAGGGGATTCAGCCCGCAATTCGGAAAAGATTGTTTTCTTGCTGAAAATGCTACAGTGGTGGGAAACGTCATCATGGGAGATCAGTGCAGTGTCTGGTTTAATGCGGTGGTACGTGGCGATGTTGAACCTATTGTAATCGGGAACAAGGTCAATATACAGGATAATGCCACCATTCACGGAACTTATCAGCGGGCAGCCACCAGAATAGGCAACAATGTTTCCATAGCCCACAACGCAGTCGTTCATGGCTGCACTATCGGAGACAATGTACTCGTAGGGATAGGGGCTATTATTATGGACAATGCTGTTATTGGCAACAACTGCATCATCGCTATGGGAGCGGTTGTTCCGGCCGGTACGGTAGTCCCCGACAACTCTGTATATGCAGGTGTGCCCGCCAGAAAGTTAAAAGACCTTGATCCCGAGCTATTTAAGGGAGAAGTCGAACGAATTGCAAATGGCTATATTCTCTATGCTTCCTGGTTCACCGGAAGCGAATAACAATGCAATGAAAACTAATCAGCCTTATTCAGCAATTTCAACAGGGCATTTAAAGCCAGTTCATAAACATCCAGCCCAAAGCCGCTGATAACACCTTTGGCATAACGGGAAACCATGGATTGGTGCCTGATATTATCCCTTGCATAAATATTGGTCAGGTGGACTTCCACAACCGGTTTTCTGATAGCTGCCACTGCATCGGCAATTGCCAGAGAAGAATGGGTATATGCCGCAGGATTTAAAATGATACCATCCGTAGTAAACGCAATTTCATGCAGTTTATCAATGATTTCCCCGGCATGATTCGACTGAAAATAATTTATCTCAGTATCAGGATATTTTTTTCTGAGCTCTTCAAGGTAATCTGAAAAATTTCGGTTGCCATAAATATCGGGTTGACGGGTTCCAAGCAGGTTCAGATTAGGGCCATTAATGATAAAAATCTTCATAAATGCTATCGTTAGGAAGGTGCAAAGATAAAAATAGAATCAATGACAGTAAAAACCTAATTTCTCAGATAAGAAGCACCGTTAACATCGATAATGCACCCTGTCATGTAATCGGGGGCGGAAGATGCACAGAAAAGGACGACATCGGCAATTTCACGAGGAGTAGCGGCTCTTTTCAACGGACTCTGGTTTAAAAAATCATTTTTATGAGGTCCTTTTAATGCCGGTGCCGACATATCGGTATCTACAAAGCCCGGTGCAATGGTGTAAACAAAAATATTTTCAGGAGCAAGCTTTTGAGCCATACTTTGGGCAAATGAATTGAGGGCTGATTTGGCGGCCCCGTAAGCCGGAGCCTCCGGCTCTCCGCGAAATGCTCCTCTTGAAGAAATATTAATGATACGTCCGCCTCCGTTTTTTTTCATCTCCCCGGCAATCAAAAAACTCAGCATGACCGGGGCATTGAGGTTTAAATCCAAATTCCTTTTCCAGTGTTTCTGCCATGTTTTCAGGTCGGCAGTAAACACATCCTGCATGTCGTAAATTCCGGCATTGTTCACCAGAATATCGATGCTTTCAAAACTGTTGACGGCCTGATTCACCAGATTTTCAATATCTTCCATTTTATTCAGGTTGGCCTGAATAATCAGATGACCGTTACCGCTCAGTCGTGCAAAGGTTTTTTCAACTGCTGCTCTGTTTTTATGATATTGTAAAATCACTTTTGCCCCGTTTTTAGCAAGCACATAAGCTATTTCAGCTCCTATTCCACGCGAAGCACCTGTAACAAGTGCTGTCTTATTTTGCAGATTGACTTTCATCATCATTTATTTAAAAAAGCTTTGATAAATTCATCTTCCTTCAGTAAACCATAAAAACCTTTTTTAACAGATTCTTCATCATATTGCATCACCTCATCCCCTGGTATTCCGGGATGATAAATCATAAAAGGCACAGGATCGTGAACATGGGTACGTAAGGCACAGGGAGTCGGATGATCGGGTAAAATAGCAATGGCAACAGGCTCATTCATTTTTGCTGTTTTTTCAACAACATAACGAACCACCCTGCTGTCAAGATATTCAATCGTTTTTACTTTTAAATCGACATTTCCCTCATGACCGGCTTCATCGCTGGCTTCAATGTGCAGGTAAACCAGATCATTATCTTTCAGGGCTTCCACAGCAGCCTCGGCCTTTCCCTCATAGTTGGTATTGTAAAGTCCAGTTGAACCGGGCACCTTAATGGCTTTCATCCCTGCATATCTTCCGATACCATAAAGCAGGTCAACTGCTGAAATTACTGCCCCGCTGATGCCAAAAAGTTCCTGAAGTGTTTTCATCTTCGGACGGTAACCTGGTGACCATGGCCAGATACTGTTTGCTGCATCTTTTCCGGCATTTCTTCTCCGGATATTGACCGGATGGCCTTTTAACAGCTCCATACTTATGAATATCAGATCATTCAGCAAGTCAGCGGTTTCTGAATGAGATTCCGCAGGCCTGACCAGAACCTCACGGTATGGCGCCCCGGGAACATCATGCGGTGGTGTACACTTTATGTCATTTTTCCCGTTTTTAATCACAAGCAGATGACGATAACTCACACCCGGGTAGAACCTGATATTTTCATTTCCCAGCTTTTCGTCCAGAAAAAGAATGAGTTCTCTGGCTTCCTCATCGCTGATATGACCGGCAGAATGATTCTTAATCTTTTCATTTTCAATACAAATCAGGTTACAACGCAATGCAAGGTCGTCCGGCAGTATATCCACTCCCATGCTGGCTGCTTCGAGAACTCCCCTGCCCTGATATACTTCTCTGACATTGTACCCAAGAACAGCCATATTGGCTATCTCGCTGCCGGGTGGCATATCCGTAGGAACTGTCTGAAACAACCCACAACGGCTTTTCTGACAAAGTGAATCAATATCCGGCTTCCGGGCAACCATTAAAGGCGTTTTATTTCCCAGCTGAGGAAGCGGATAATCAGACATTCCGTCACCCAATATGATCAGATACTTCATAACGCTACTTTTTAATCAGTTTTATCATTCGGCATTCCCGACCGGATTTTATCATCATCAGGTATATCCCTTTTTCCAACATGGTGGTATTGACAGACAGCATGCTTTTTGGTTCAGCTTTAAATTCCATCACTTTCCTGCCCTGAACATCGAACAGCATTATTTGGGTTAATCCTTCATTTTCTGATGGTTGTATCAGCAGGTAGTTATCGAAAGGGTTAGGATAAACCTGCAGGGAAGTCAGAGACTCAGCCATCTGTTCAATCGAACTTATTGGTGTGAAAATCAATATTTTATTAAAAGAAGTCAGGCTGTCGTCAGCTACTGAATAGGTAAAACTGTCGCTGCCGCTGTAATTCTTTCCTGCCGTATAGTAAAAAAATCCGGAAGCTGTGTCCAGCAAAACGCTGCCGTTTTGAGGATGTTCGGTAATTGTAATACTGACAGGATGACCATATTTACTATATCCACTGAAAATCTTAATGGTATCAGTTATCTCTTTCAAAATCCTGATATTCCATGCATCAGAGCTTTTCCATGCCAGAGGCTGCATATTCTTTAAAACACCTGTATTGTTATTGACAGAAAAATCAAAAAGACTGTCGCCTGATCGTTCATCAAAATGCCAATATCCGAGAAGCCCTGATTCATTGCCTTTTAAACGCATGTAACGGTTTTCTGCAATTTCTTTTTCCGTTCTGGCATAGTTCCAGATCCTAACCTCATCGAGTTCTCCATTAAAAATCCAGCGGGTAGCACTCATACAACCAATGTACAGACTGCCCTCTCCCCTGTAATTGCCTTTGGCTTTCCTCTCGTTCAGAAAAACACCATCACGGTAAAGTTTCTGAAGTTTGGTAACAGTGTCGTAGGTACAGGCATAGTGGTGCCAGCCATTATCTGTAAATGTTTCATCTGATTGAATATCATCGCCCCAGAAGCCAAAATACAACCTGTTTCCCCTGAAGCCAATATGCAGCCCTTTGCTGCCGGTGTTCCATTTGCCATGACCGACAACAAAACGGTTGGCAGCATCAGGTTCTCGTTTTGCCCAGAATTCTACTGTAAAATCATGATCAGCAATGTGTACTTTTTTACCGCAATCCACACAGTCGTCAATTCCGTCAAACATCAGGCTGTAACCGGAACCTGCCACCGGTAAGTGAAGATCGTTGTTTAACACCACTGTGTTGGAAGGAGATGACAATCCGCCCGGATAGCTTGCTTTAACCTTAAAAGTCGTTCCGTTGACATCGTAAGGCAGGATCAGAAAAGTATCTGCTGTGTTTCTGAATTCTTTTCCATCCCTGTAAACCACATAATACTGCAGGCCGGAATGGGTTAAAGGTTTTTCCCAGCTAAGCAATACTTTTCCCGAATCATTGGCCAGTTTAAGATTTTCAGGAGGCCAGCCATAAGGATTGATGATAATTTTCGAAACAGTTGTTGCGTTGTTCACCAGCTCAACGTTTGAATCTGATGAATAATAATATTTTTCTCCTTCCCTCAGGTCTTTTACCGACCAGGGAAGCAGGTTCCCGAAACCGCTTGTATCTCCGTCATCTTCAATTATCTGAAGGAAAAAAACTACCGGCTCACAAAATTTCTGCGTGAGCAGGGGGCTGATGTCAAGTCCGAATTCAATGGTATCGTTGTTTGCATTCTGCAGGGGCAGAGCACCCCCTTTTTCAGCAAGTGCTGTAAAACTCAATTGAAAATCAGGCTTTTGAGCATGGATGTATTCTGCTACCCCTGCCCTGATGGTCAGTTGACTGCGTTTGTTGTGATTCATCTTTAACCTGAGGGTCATCTGCGGCTGATGGCTGGCTTTCGGAATCACCACATAAGCCTGATTTCCCGATATTCCGCCTTCACTGACTTTTAAAGCCAGCAGTCTGTAAGGACAATAGGCAAAACCTGAATCTCCCCAGCTTAATCCCCAGCTGTTGGCCAGTATCAAGGCTCCTATTTCCCAGTCGCGCATGTCCACAATGCTGTCGCCTGTAATATCAATATCATTGGTGTATTTTTTATCATTATTGAAATCAAACCTGACAGAATCGTCATAGCCCACAAAAGTCATGGCGTGGTCAACGGGGTCGCTCCATGCGGTAATAATTCTTTTTTTCTGTTCGTATTGCCCGAGTGGTATGGGGCGTGTGATGGCATTGGCAATTCCGGCAGAAAAACAGGCCAATCCACCGGCAGAAGAGCCGTTTCCATGATCATACATCCATCTTTTCAGGGTTTCAAGCCCCTGAGGAGTCCCGATTTTTATTCTGTAATAATCACTTACCCGGTTCCCCATACCGCTTTCATACTTATCATATCCGCTCATCCAGCCATTGTCGCCCAAAGGATTCAGTCCGCCATAGGTCTTCAGGTTGGGGACACCGTTTTCCTTGATGATTTGCCAGCCATCCGTGTAATTGGAGCCGTTTTTTCCGCTTCCTCCGTTCAGAAAATTGTAGGTATAATGTGAAGGGTATAAATTGACTGAGTCTGTGGAAGGCACTCCCCGTAAATAGTTTATTTCATAAGTAAAAACGTAAGCTACACCACTGTTTTGCGAACAACTGCCATCTGCCTGAAGGACAATGCTTCTGAAATAAGGCAGCTTTGCGTTGTTAATTCTGGACGGAAGGCCTGCCCTTTCCGTATTTTCCGGCAATACCAGCTCAGGTATTTTACTTATTTCAGCCTCAGAGAGTTCACGGAATCCACCCACTATCCACGGTTCTCCGAAAGGGTCAGGGTTTATATTCCTTATTGTCTGCCCCCATCCAACAAAAGGGAAGATGATAATCAGCAGAAATGTCTTTTTAATCATGCTTGTCTGCAATTTATTTTCGGGCAAACTTATTATTTTAATTGAAGAAGACGTCTGATCAGCCTTTATTTTCTTAATAACAATTCTCATCAGACAAGTGCAAAGATCAATTAATCCTTTAAAAAACAGCCATTCCATCAACCAGATGTTACAATCTTTTTTCTAAAAATTCAAGCCGGAAGGCCTGTCAGCAGCCTTAATTGTCTCAATTTTTTCAGGAAGAAGTTTACCTCAAACAAAACAGGGTAAGTCTATATTTGCAGCCTGAAAAAATCATCTGTATGCATATAGAAATCAGGAATCTTGTCAAAAAATACGGGGAACAGGCAGCCGTGGATGATGTCAGTTTTGAACTGAAAAGCGGAGAAATACTTGGGTTTCTCGGACCAAACGGAGCAGGTAAAACTACTACCATGCGTATTATCAGCTGCTTCATGGCACCGACTTCAGGGGATGTTTTGCTCGATGGGACATCAATATTCAACAATCCGGTTGCATTCAGAAAAAGAATTGGCTACCTGCCGGAGAATAATCCACTTTACTACGATATGTTTATTACTGATTTTCTTGAGTTTATGGCAGGTTTACAGCAGATGGAAAAATCGAGGATTCATCACAGAATCAAAGAAACGATTGATTTTGTCGGACTTGGAGCGGAAAAACACAAAAAAATCGGAGAACTTTCGAAAGGATACAAACAAAGGGTTGGGCTTGCTCAGGCATTGCTTCACGATCCTGAACTCCTGATACTGGATGAGCCCACCTCAGGCCTCGACCCCAACCAAATCATTGAAATCAGGGATCTGATCCGAAATCTGGGAAAACATAAGACTATCATTCTTTCCACACATATCTTACAGGAAGTTGAAGCAGTATGTGATCGCCTGATTATCATCAACAAAGGTAAAATAGCGGCAGATTCCACACCGGGCCTGCTTCAGATTCAGATGAGCGGTGGCTACAGGCTTCAGGTCGAAATTGAGGCTGATATTCCGCAAAACAAAATTGAAGAATCGCTCAGACAACTTGAACATCTGCTCGAACTTTCGTCAATATCTTCAAAAAAAGCTCATTTTCAACTCACTACAGCAGAGCCTTACTTGCTGAAAAAGAAACTTTTTGAGCTTTGTGCAGAGAAAAAATGGTATCTGCTCGAACTTCACCAGAGCGAAACAAGGCTGGAAGATATTTTCAGACAACTGACCATTCAAAATTGAAAAACTATGGAAAGCATCTGGATTATTACCAAAAAAGAACTGAACAGTTTTCTTGATTCCATGACAGGATATATCCTGCTGGTGTTGTTTCTCGGCTTCAGCGGATTTTTCACCTGGCTTTTCGGCAACGACATTTTCATGATGAACGAAGCCAGTCTTCAGGTGTTTTTCAGCTGGAGTTACTGGACATTGTTTTTCTTCATTCCGGGTTTGACGATGAGAAGTGTGGCGGAAGAAATCAACAGCGGCACCATTGAACTGATTGGCACAAAAGCCATTTCATCAGCCCAGATGATTGCCGGAAAATTTCTGGCTTCCTGGTTGCTGGTGATGACAGCCCTTGCCCTCACCCTCCCCTACTACCTGACAGTCAGCTCTTTGGGAAAAGTTGACCATGGCGCTGTCTGGGGTGGTTATTTCGGTTTGATTCTGGTTAGCGGAGCCTATATCAGCATCGGTATTTTTGCCAGCAGCATCTCCAAAAATCAGATAATCGCATTTCTTACCACCTTGTTCATCGGCATTTTCTTTCAGTTTATCTTCGACCTCATCTCCAAGGCTTTCTTTGGCCTTCCTGCTGCCATTCTGAGCTATCTGAGCGTTTTTAACCATTATAGCTCTCTGCTACGCGGTGTTTTCGACCTGAGAGATATTATCTTCTTTATTAGCCTGATTGCAACAGGTTTATTTTTAGGCAACTATATGGTTTCACGCAGAATGTTAACGGAATAAAGCTATGTACGAAACGAAAAAAAATGCACAGCTGAGGATTGGCATCATCCTGCTCATCATCATTGTCATCAATATTCTGTTCAGCCTGATTTATTTCAGGTTGGATTTCACGGCTGATAAAAGATATACCCTCAGCACCACCACCAAAAATGTGTTGAAAGAGCTGAAGGCTCCTGTTACCGTAACTGCTTATTTTTCAGATAAATTGCCGCCAGATGTATTGTATATTAAAAACGACTTCAGGGATTTACTGACAGAATATGCCAGTTATTCGAGAAAAAAAGTGGTCTGGTCTTTTGTGGATCCGTCAAAAGATCCGAGGGTCAGGCAAAAGGCACTTCAAAAAGGGATACAGCCCATGTTGTTGAATATCAGGAAGAAAGATAAGTTTCAGCAGCAGGAAGTTTTCATGGGTGCGTTGGTTCAGTATGGTGAAAAGTTTGAAGTAATACCCGCTATACAGCCTGGTGCCCCCATGGAATATGCCCTGACCTTTGCCATCAATAAATGTTCGAAAACGGAAAAAGCACTGATAGGACTCGTTCAGGGTCAGGGAGAGGCTCAGCTGAAGGATATCAGCTACCTGCAGGAAATATTGTCGGACCTTTACCAGTTTGAAGAATTCACACTCACCGATACCTCAGTCATTCCTTCCAGATATAAAGCCATTGCGATTATCAATCCGACCGATTCTTTTACAGAAAAACAACTGAAAGAACTTGACGGCTTTATGGGTGCCGGTGGACGTCTGTTGCTGGCTTACGGATTGGTAAAAGGAGACCTGAGTCAGATGCCTCCCATGGCCAACCTGAATGCCACCGGTATTGAAAACTGGCTGAAAACCTATGGCATTGAACTCTTGCCGGATATGGTTTACGACTTGCAAAGCTCCCAGATTACAGTCCAGCAACGTCAGGGAAATTATATCATTAACACTCCTGTTGACTTTTTTTATATCCCGTTTTTCAGCAATTTTGCCGACCATCCGGTTACCAAAGGCCTCGAATCCATGATTTTACCTTTTGTTTCCGAAATAAAAATCAACAGTCACGACACCAACATAAAAATCACCCCGCTCCTGATGAGCAGCGACAAAGCCGGCAGCGAAAGGGTTCCTTTTTACATTGACCTGACGAAACAATGGTCAGACAACGATTTTAACCGTTCCTCCATACCCGTGGCAGTGGCAGTGGAAGGTAGCCGCTATGGCAACCATAAAGCAAAGATGATCATCATCACCAATGGCGATTTCTTCCTGAATGATGAGCAGGGACGACTTCAGGGTGCTCCCGACAACCTCAACTTCATTGCCGGAGCCATCGACTGGATTTCAGATGAATCAGGACTTGCCGAACTGAGAACCAAAACCATACAGACCCGCCCCCTCAGGCAAATCAGTGAAAGCAGAAAAAACTTTATCAAATATCTGAATGTCGTTTCCCCTATTCTCATTGTCATCCTGTATGGCATACTCAGGTGGAGAAATCAGAACAGAAAAAGAAAGCAATTTTTAACGGAAATTTAGGATATGAAACTGAAAAACAGTCATTTATTACTATTGCTCGGACTTCTGATACTTATCGTGCTGGTGATTTATTTTGCCGGGAAAAAGTCGCGGCACGGAGATTTACCCGATAAATTCATCTCTTTCAGCAGTGAAGACATTCAGCAATTGGAAATTATCCCTGCTCATAAACAATCTGAGGCTTTCAAAGTCGTGAAAATTAACGGCAGGTGGTATGTTCTCTTTAAAAAAAGTAAAATGCTGGCGGATTCTTCATTTATTGACCGGACTTTTGCCGAAATTGACAAACTCATTCCTTCTCGTCTTATATCTGAATCGAATGAAGACTGGAAAACCTATGGGGTTGACAGTAGCGGGACACTGCTGATCCTGACATCCGTAAAAGGAGAAAAAGCAAAAATTATCATCGGAAACATGACTTTTCAGGACAACATTTATGTCAACACCTATATCCGTCAGCCGGAAGACAACAGGGTTTTTGCAGCCGAATGTTACATGGAAGGCACTGTCAGAGCTTCAATGGACTCATGGCGGGAAAAAAAGATGACCATGCCCCTTTATTCTCTGAATTTTCTGGAAGTTCAGTCTGATGACCCTGCCGGTAAAGTCATCAGCATAAAAAAAGAAGGCAACATCTGGAAAGCCGGGCAAAAAGATGCTGACACCTCTGTCGTCAATTCCCTGATAAAAAAATTGGCAAAAATCAATGATCTGCCTTTACTTGAACCGGGAATAGCACCCGGCACGAAAGCAGATCTGACCCTGACACTTGACTATGTTCAGCGATTTAAAACAACCCTGTATTGTTATCCTGATAAACAAGGCTTTCTGATTGGTTCTTCCGTTAACCAAGGCAATTATGTTGTAGCCGATTCTCTCTTTTTTAGTGAATTTAAATCGTTGATATTCAATCTGAAATAATTTTTCAACTCCTTTCAAGATTTTGCCTGATGAAAAAAAAATTAAACAGGTCAAAGACAAAAAGCATTCTTATTGACTACTTATTATTGTTTATAGGTATTTTATCAGCCGGTTTTGGATTAAAAGGCTTTTTACTCCCGAACAATTTTATTGATGGCGGAGCAGTAGGTATCTCCCTGTTAATTGCCCATTCAACCGGAATACCTTTATCGGTGTTACTGATTGTGGTCAACGCTCCCTTTATTTTTCTCGGAATCAGACTGATTAGTAAGGAATTTACGGTTAAAGCTATCTCAGGGATTATTTTTCTTGCGCTGGCTGTTCAGTTTTTACCCTATCCTCAAATCACTTCCGATAAATTGCTGGTAGCTGTTTTCGGTGGATTTTTACTGGGAGCAGGAATAGGTTTTGCGGTCAGGGGTGGCGGTGTCATTGACGGTACCGAAATTCTTGCCATCTCACTCAGCCGAAAAACAGGCATGACCATCGGAGATATCATCCTGATTATCAATATTATCATTTTCAGCGTAGCCGCTTATCTTCTTTCAGTCGAAAATGCACTTTATTCCATGTTAACTTATCTATCTGCCTCAAAAACAGTTGATTACATTATCGAAGGGGTGGAAGAATTTACAGGAATCACCATAATTTCCGACAAAGCCGAAGAAATACGGGAAATGATCACCATGAAACTCGGGCGTGGGGTTACCATTTTCAAAGGCGAAAAAGGACTCAAAAAAGATCATGCTTCAGAGCCAATCAATATTGTTTATACGGTCATGTCGCGTCTCGAAGCCGTCAGGTTAAGCAATGAAATTGAACAAATAGACCCTGCAGCTTTTATCATCAGCCATAAAATCAAAGACACCAAAGGCGGAATGATAAAGAAAAGAATTTCAATGAGATAGAGCAAATTTTCATGTTTAGTTTTTGCAGCCTCCGGTCTTTTTTCCAGTAGTAATGAAATTTTTCTGCAGCGTCAATATTTATGTATGAAATGACAAGTCTTTGACCTCCATTTACTTTTCTTTTTAACTGATTTATCTCAGAAGACGCAAATGCTATCCCCATGAAAAACAAATCAATTAAGACCACATCAAAATTGGTTGATGAAATGGCATTAATCATCTCCTGTTATTCCTTTATTCTGCTCTATCCTTTTATACTAAGTAATCCCAAACCGATTTTAATCAGCATCCTTTCATCTTTTTTAGCAAACTTATCTTGAGCTATTTTCTATTCAAACTCCACGGAAACACAGGTTCCGTGCAACTGCGACTTCATTGCAGGTTTTGCAAACCCAACGAAGGCTTAGTTGTTAGCACTAGTTTTTCATCTTTCTAATTAGATAATGTGTTCTAAGTAGATTTCCTATACTTTCTGTTTTTTCTTCACAAATTTCTAATCCGAATTGGTTATTCAATTTCTCAAGTTCTTTTTTGGAATAAAAATATTGAGTAGGAACTAAGTGAAATAATTGTAATTCTTGTCCTATTTCTGCGGTTGAAAACCATGGAAAATGAGTCAGTGTATCAATTAGAATATATTCGCATTTGTCTAACAATAATTCAAAGTTTTCCCATGTTTTTATTTGTAAGTTTTTATCTATAATTCCGTTTATTACACCACCGAATAGAAATGCAATGTCTATATTTTTTAACTCATTTATTTTAATATTTTCTATGAAATTTATACTTGAAATGTCTCCTTGTATGATTTTCTCTTTGTAATTGCTACCATCAATTAGGTTTTGAAACTTTTCAATACCATAGAAATTCAATTTTCTATCAATCCAAATCGGAAAAGTCCTATTACCTGTCCCACATCCTATGTCTAGAATGTTTGACTTCGCGTATTTTTCAATAAAATACAATTCATTAGAAGATACTTGGCGACCACCACATAATCTGTCTTGTTGGTTTATCGTAGTTTTTTGGACCCATTGATTATATTGTTCTTGTCCCATTTTTCTTTGTTATTTAATTGTTTTAGTTTGTTAAAATTAGTGAGAACGGATGAATATACGCAATATAGCACATATTTCCACTTTACTTGAATATGCCTCAACCATAAAAATTATTTTGACTTAATTTTTGATGGCAAAATTAATAATATTTTGTCTTAACACTCAATTATTAAAACAAAATTATTCATTTCGTCAACAAATGAATTGACCGTGTATATTCAAGGCAATGAATTGCTTAATTTTTTCTAAAAAATGAGTTTTTGCAAAGACTGACAGAACGGTGGAATGTTTTTGTTGCCGACCTGCCTGTCGGCAGACAGTTTTCGAAGCATTTTCCTGTCAACTAAGCATCCCGAAAGCTTTCGGTGTCAACCAGCACTGAATCCCGCAGGAGCGGGACACAAAGCGCCAAGTTTACTCGTCAGCCCGCCTGACAGTATTCGTCAAAGTCCTCTAAAGAGTGACTTTGAGCGGGAGAAAAACTGTATCCCTGCATTTTATCATCGCATTGTTATGCATTGTTGTTATATTCCCAGCATTCAGTTTTCATTATACAATTTTTACAATCTGGATTATTTGGTTTGCACCAATTTCTTCCAATTTCCCAACAAGAGAAATCAATTATTCCTGGGAATTCTGGATTTAATTCTCTTGCTTTATAAATTATCATATCGTTTTCAGCATTTTCTGGTACAAGACCTAATCTTTTCATTACTCTTTTTACATGCACATCAGGGGAAATATCTATAGAGTAATAATCTGAAAATGGAATTTTAAATTTTCTAGCAAGGATATTTGCAGCCATTGTTGAAATTTTAATTCCACTTCCTTCAAATTCTAAAAATTTATAAACTACAGATGCACTACTTGGATTATTGTTCCATATATTTGAAGCATCTTCATTATATTCATCTCGAATTTTCAAAATGGCTTTATAAAAAATTTCAGCCATTGTAATATTAAAACGATGTAATTTTTCCTTTTCAAAAAGTTCAATAAATTTATTCTTCCCAATCTTAGATAATTCAGATATTGTATATGAATTAAAATTTTTGCAAACTAAATAAGGGATTTTCCATGCACGTTCAGCTTTAATTTGTCTATCCATCAAACAAGCTAAAACAAAAGCATGAGGATATTTATTTAAGTCATTTAGAAAATTGTCAATTTCTATTACATTAGTAAAATGGACTGTTTGACTATCCATTTCATCAAATCTTCTTTTTCCAATTTCAACCAATAAGAATTTCCTATGATTTTTCATACAATAATGCATAAATTTGAGGTGTATTGGCTGTGGCTTGTTTTACAGAACTAACTTTCATTTTTGCACTAACGTTTATTTTATCCATACTCTTTCAGTTATTGCACTTTGACCGCCATTGCTTACACACATGTTGTATGCCTGTGCTTTTCTTTAATTGCTCAAATGCCATTGTAAATTTTAATAATTTTTATAAAACGGTTCAGCTATAAATTTTACAAAATCTTCAGATTTATTGTTGCTTCTACTAATAACTTGAAATGGTTCAAGTCGGGCAATTTCACTCTGGAGGTCTTTTGCTGTTTTACTACTGCAGCCTAAAATATCTTGAATAGAGGACGCGGATACACCCTCACATTGGAAGACAAAAGCAAATTCTAATAGCTCTTGAAAATCAAAGAATTTTTGCTGGTAGTCATTGGGTGACTGAGAAGCAAAGAAAACAACAATTCCCTTAGAGCGCCCTTCACGTATAATTCTTTGAAGAAAAATGTTTTTTTGACTTAAATAATTATGTGCTTCGTCAACCACAAGAATAGTTCTGATGGCTCTCCTGCCGTCTTTTATCGGGCTATCAGGCAGGCTCGCCATTTCCTTGTATAAACGTTCAATTACCAAATACGCTACCAACTCCTTTAATACCGGCATTGAATGGACATCAATAACCATTGTCCGATTAGTTAGCTTGTCAATGGGTTTTACAGAACTACCATGTGACCAAAATAGATTAAAATTTGCAAGATCCCGGAGCACCTCTATAAGTGTATCATCTTTTTTTCCTTCTTCTTCATAAGCTAAGGAAGCTATTTCTAATACATCTTGAAAATCGGGGAAAGGATTTTCCGAAGATGCTCTTTTAGCATAAGCTGCAACAATGGCTTCCGTTAAAGCTCCTTTTTGAACTATACCAAATTTTGAATTGATGGAGGCAAAACTTTCGGCTTTTTCTCTTGCCGACACCTGTATTGCCTGTTCGTCATAAGATGGCAGTACAAATGGGTTAATGGGCAATGATTCATTGTTTTGTAATAACCTGTACGCTTTTGCTCGTGTTATTTCAATGAATGAATCGTTGCTAACAACATCGCCTTTATAATCAAAAAGGATATAGTTTGTTTGATAGTTTGATTGTACACGAATGTCAGCCAATATCTTTAGTAAAAACTGTGTTTTACCTACCCCTGGTTTACCCATGATTGCCAAATGTGAGTTTGCATGCTTTTGGGTATTGTTCAACTCCATGATAAGCGGGTCATTGGTAAGTATGTTTCTGCCAATGAATATATCAAGGTCTTTGGTGAGTTTTTCTTTTGCCCCTTTTAATTCTATTTCGTCCAACAAAGCAGCATACCAACTTGCTACATCTTTCCCATGTGCCTCAAATAAGTCCCAAAGTATTTTAGCACCATTATCTATGTGATTTTTAATTATTGATTTGTTAGAATAAAATTCATCTTCGGTAAATGAATTATTTCCATAAACAAATGCCACAAGAGTTTGGATAAATGTTTCGTCTTCCTTAAAAAAGGTTGGTCTTTTCAATTCACCACCACTAAAATTGGAACTTATTAGGACCCCCTTACCTGCACGAACCAATGATATAGCAAAGGCCATCCTTGTTAAAGTTGCTTTCTCAAGTTTGGTTTCCATTCGCAGACCATTGATATATTCATCTGCCTGTTGTGAAGTATATAATCTGTCAGCCATATCAATTCCTTTTTAATTCCAGAAATATCCTTCCTGGAAAGTAGTCAATTCATTTATTTGGTTAAAAATCAATTTGCCAGCACCACTTAAATGTGGCTCAAGTGATTTGAAGTAATTATTATCAATCTCCGTGTCGGTTGATAAAATGATTACCTGCTCAGCGGCATTCGGGAAATAATTATTGACGATTTTATCTCTGTGCACACTGTCGAGCCTGGAAAGAGGAGTATCGATGACTATAGGTAAATTTAATTGTGAAGTTTGAGCCAAGCCCCAAAGTAAAGACACAGCAAAGATTTCTTTCTCTCCGGCAGATAAACCTGATTTCTTCATTTCGTGTCCATTTCTATCGCGAATGAAAATTTCATAAGTCTTCTCATCTATTTCAAGATCTTTGATTAACCCGCTTTTACTTGATAACAGTTTGTACATTTCAAAGGTTTTTTCCTGTAATAGATGGATTTTATTCTTTCTCAGCCTGATTGTAAAAGTGTTTAGCAGATTTGCAATGGCATCGCATTCATTGATAAACTGCACCTTTTCCCGGCTCATATGGTGTTTGTCGTAGAGTTTATCCAGTTCCAACTCAATTTCTTTAATTCTATTTTCAATAGTGATGACTTCTTCATTGATATTCTGAAGTTTAACAGTCAGTCTTCCTATCTGGTTCTGGCAACTTTCCATCTGTTGTTGTAATTGTTCAAATAATTGTTTTTCAGTATCTGATGAAGCACCCTGAGAAGCTCTGTCCAACTGCCTAATTTCTTCTTCCATTTCATTCAGTTCGGCAATGAAGTCTTTCAATGCGAACAATTCACTCTGTTCAATTTCTTCTATTTTGTTCAATACACGGGCAATATCTCGATCCGACAGATTCAAAATCGCATGTTCAGTGTCCGCTTTGTTTGATTGTAATAATCTAACAACTCTTTTCTCCAATTCACTTCTCTGTTTTTCAGTTAGTGGTTCTGGATAAATTGGTTCAGGATGATCTACAACCGAGACTATATCTTTAGCAAGTTGTTGGGCCTGATCAACGATTGCTTTTGATGATTGAGCTTCCCGTTCTTTTTTGATTTGTTCTTTTAACGGCTCAAAAAGTTTTCCTGCCAATGCCCAGGGAAGGTGCTTATCAATGAGAGTTTTTATCTGTGCTTCCAGTTGCCCTCTTTTCGAGGCAAGTTGTATCTTCTTTCTTTCTCTCTTTTTGGTTTCTTCGGCATTTTCTGGTTCGACATTAAAGGCAGCCTGAAAGCGCTTTTTGGCCTCTTCGTAGTCGACTTTAAATTGGTTCAATTCCGACTCGATTTCTTCTCTCTCTTTTTGTTTTTTTGAAAGCTTTGCTTTCTCCCGTTTTAATTCACTTTCTTTGAAATTGATGTCTTCATCCGATATCTCAACAAAATTTTTTCGCTCGTTTTGTTTTAGGGTCAGCACATCATTAGCAAGTTGTGCAATGTGTTGTATTCCTAAAGCAGCTTCCAGAGAAGATTTCAGGCGTACCTCAGAATGATCGTCAGCGGCAATTTCCTGGATTTTTTCTCCGTCAAAAAAGAAAAACTGCGTAATACTTTTAGGGATGATGGCATCAATATAATCCTGCCACATGTCCTTATTTTGAACCGATACCCTTTTATCGTCCTTGATAACAACTAATTTTTCTTCCAAATCTTTTGGGCTTGGAGAATCAACCGTACCAGCCGTCCAGGAACGTTTTACTATAACTTCTTCCAAATTATCAGTTTCAAGAACCAATTCAAAAGATACATACGCATTGCCTTTGGCCAGCTCTTTCCTATTTATCGCTCTATAAATTAAATTTTGATTAGCACCGTAAAGACATATGTTAATAGCTTCCATCAGTGATGTTTTACCGGCTCCGTTCATACCGCCTATCAAGAAGATGCTTTTTCCTTCCGAACTATCAGGAAAATTAATGGTAACAGGAAACTGGAAACTCTTGTAATTTTCTATAGTAATCCTTCTAAATTTCATAATTCACCTGTTTTTAGGTCAGACTTGATGATTTCTGCCAGTGCATCATAGATGCCTGCACGCCTTTCTTTAAACTCAAACTCCCTGGAAGTATCAAGTAGTTTAAGAATCTTTTCGTACGATACATTATGTTCACGACACAACTCTTTTAACAGTTGTTTATCTTCTTCTTTCAGTTTCATGCTCTTTTATCCTTTTTCGGTAAATATCTAAAGGTTTCATTTCGTTGCCAATTTTTACCTGCCACCAGGTCCAGCCATCTGTTGCTCTATTAGTGCAAAATTTGGCTGCACCACTTGGTGAATTAAATAATTCTTTATGGTTGCCAATTAATAACTCTATATTTCCGTCATCTTTTACAATGCCTCTGTAGGTTTCTCCTTTGTAACGTTTTTCAATAGTCAAAGGTGTTTTGATAATTCCTGATTTTATCAAATCATAAAGTGTAATGTTTGAAGTGTAAGGTGTTTTCTTTCTTTGTGTGTTTTGAGGCCAGGTTTTAACAGAATTTATAAATGGCGAAAACATTTCATTAAGCTTTTTTCTGACTTCTTCAGCTTCACGGAACAATTCTAACTCATTGACGAGATTTAGCTTCAAGTTTCTTAAATCTTCAGGAATATTAATGTTGTTTTTCTGCAAGATGTTAATGCTTTTCTCCACAGAGTTAAGCTGTTCAAATATTTCACGCTTTCTGGTTATATCCCAATAAGGCTCAAGCTCTTTTATTAGCTTTTCAAGCTCTTCTTTGAGCCGGGTAATATGTTCATTCCATTTATTCATTTTTCTTTGCCGCTTGTTCTATTAAAGTTTCTACTTCTTGTTTGGCTTGCTCAAGAAGTTGTTTTGATTGTTTATGATATTGATGTGATCTTTTTACTAATTCAGTTATTTCATTTTTTAATTCATTTGAAAGACAAGGAATTATAATATGCTTCAAATTTTGGTCAGGTACTGCGCTTAAAATACCACCAGTTGACTCTTGAAAAAGTTGTTCTTTGAATAGGATGCTTTTTACTAGTAGAAGTAAAAACTCAGGTGAATAATATGAAGACCTGAAATGGAAAAAACCTGTTGATGCTAAAAATCCATTTTCATTTGAAGTTATGAGTGCAGCTTTATCAACAGACCCCACAACTGAGGAAGCTATTACATCACCTTCACTAACAAGTCGTTTTGCTCTTGAGGGAGCATCTTTCCCTAGTATTGGTTGAATATCACCTATTGTTCCAAGTGTAGGATTGACATCTGAAAGTTCAATATAATTAAATGGAGTGTTTGGACTTTTTTTGGGGTCAAAATTAGGCGTAATATATTTTACGTTTTGTAAGAAAGACTCCCAACCATATTTATAATTAAGGATTAGTTTTTTTATTTGTTTGTATTTTGGTTGATAATGTTCCCCATCAATTCTATTTTTATTAATCACCTCACTAAACGAAGCCGTATAGCATTTCTCCCGCTTAAACTCAATTTTATCCAGCCCCAGAGCTTCTTCCAAAAGCTGCGTGGCTTGGGTGTAGAGGGTCTTGGATTTATAATTTTCATCTATTGCTTTTTGAACCAATGTTGATATTTTATTCTGGATTGAATGGGAAATTTCCGGGATTCTTATGAAAACCATATCCTTTAGTATCAAACCAGTTTGGACTGCACCCCGTATATTTCTTAGAATTTGGAATTGCCCATACTTTGACTTTAAAAAAGCTGCTATATATCTTCCATCAACGTTGTTTTTTGGTCTTATAATGGCTATTTTACAACTTCCTGTGCTTTCTTTGATTTTATTAGAAACATATGATAAACTACCGACCGTGCCAACTATCGATAATAACACATCACCAATTTTAAAATGAGATCTATGCATCCAGGCTTTCTCGTATATTTCTCTTTTTATCCTATAAGGTGTCGCATTATGCAGAAAAAAGTCATTAATATCTTGCCCCCTATAGTAAGGTATGCCGTCCTGAGTATCTGTGAAGTATTTACTAATACTCATATGATTACCATCGGAAGTAAAAGCAATTCTTGTAATTGGAATTGTTTTTACTTTATTAAGAATATTTTCAAGTTCTAGATAACTTGGTTTAAAATACTCACTGTCTATTCTGTTAATTCCGGTTAAACTAGACAAATATGTTATAGAAGTGATAGCCATCTTATCCCCAAAATTTAAAGCCTTGTTCTTTTGCAAACTTCACAAATGCTTCGGCAATGGCCAGTGGTTTGCCTTTTACTTTGTATTCTACTGTTGGCTCTGCTGCCATGGGCAAGGCTTCTCCATTTTCTCCGGTGGAAACTTGCTCATCCATAGCTTCCAATTCTTCCTTGGTAATGTTATAGTTTACCAGATCCTGTTTTATCATCGGATTACCGTTTTCATCTTCTAAAATATTGCCGTTTTCATCGGTCAGATATTCATATTCTCCGCTGTTGTTTTTGCCGCCTTCTTCACTTACTGCCATAAAAATGGGATAGTCCAATTGTTTTGCTACTTCCGCATCTACAAAGCGGTCGGAAAGTTTTTGCAGTAAATCATCATCCTGTAAAATCAATGTCAGTTTGCCCTTGTTGGTAAGCAGGTTCTTTTCGTATTCTGCTTGCGGAATGTCTTTTTCCAGCTGTTTAATCAGCGCTTTTGATTGCTTGGCTTTTTCTTTTTGTTCTTCTTTGAGTGCCTTCAAGCGTTGTTTGTGCTCTTCTTCAATAGGTTTCAGGTGTTCCCGCAATTCCTTTTTGGTACCTTCCCATTGCTCACTGATAATCGCAATCTCCGATTTTTGGGTTTCAACCAGGGCTTCCTGGGCATCTTTGAGTCCGTCCAGTTGTTGTTTGGCTCTCAATAATTCTGCTTTAAGGTCTGCAATTTTCTTTTCTGCTTCTTCCAGCAAGTCTTCCAGTTCGGGTGCAGCGTTGCTTTCCTCGTCCGAATCCTGTTCATCGGTTTCCGTTTCTTCCTCAGTTACCTCAGGCTCCGACTCTTCAAACTCCTCCAACATTAATTCCATGATATTTTCCGGAATTTCTTCTTCCGGTATTTCCATATCGTTTTCATGAGCCGCCAACAGCTCTTTAATTTGCGTAGCGTACTCCGGACAGGCGGCTCTAACTTCATTCTGCACATTTTCAATATTCCGTAATTCTTCCTCGGTGTACTTCTGTATAAACAGTACCGAAGTTTTGGTACCGGTATGGGGTTTAAAGGTATTTTGGTGCAAACCCACAACTGCTAATAAACGGGCTTTTCGTAAAATCCATTCACGGATAAATGCCAACGATGAATTGTTGAACTTTCCCTGCGGCAATACCACCGCAGCTCTGCCACCGGGTTTGAGCATTTTAATGATGCGTTCGATGAACAAGACATCGCGTTCCTCTTTTGCTTGTTTGTCTTTGGCGCGTTTTAATGCCGGTTTGGCCAGTTCGTAATGAACAAGTTGTTGCTTTACTTTTACTTCACCAGCAAAGGGCGGATTAGATAGGATAAGGTCAAATTTCAGCTCTTCGAAATATTCCCATGCCTTGTCATCATCATTTAGCAAGTCATCATTGGGAATGGGCGTTTTGGTCAGGTTGAATTGCTTTAGTCGTTCCATCAGTTGTTTACCTGAAGGTGTCCGGTACCAGGTGCGTGGTTCCAGGGTATCCACATCGGGACCGAATATGTTAGTGTGTCCGTCACCGGCAATCAGCATCAAAGCTCTGGAGGTCTTGGCTGCCTGTTCCTCAAAATCTACGCCCCATAAATACCTGGATGCATAGCGGCTTTTACGGAGTTCCATCTCATCCGAAGTACTTGCAGGATAAGCCCATTCCATGGCATGCACTAAAAAGCCAGCAGAACCGCAGGCCGGGTCCATCACATATTCATTCCGCTTTGGATTAAGCATTCGTACGCACATATCAATTACAAAGCGGGGAGTAAAAAATTGTCCTTTCTTCTTTTTGGCCTCGGTTGGCAAAAGATATTCAAAAGCATCGTCAATAATTCTTAAATTGGAACCTAAAAAACGCTTTCTCTCCAATGGAGCGATGCAGACATTTAAGTGCTCTTTTTGAAGTTTTATTTTGTCGTTCTCATCAAACACACCCTGCCATTCCTGTGCTGCTTGTTTAAACAAATGATTAATTCGCTCATAGGTAAGTTCTGGGTCTTTAAACCATTTGAATTCCAGGGACTGGTCTCTGCGCACTTCGATTGCTTGTTTTTCATCCCATATTTTGGCAAAGATGATTTTAAAAATCTCGTTGAAAACATTAACCCCAGATGAACCTAACACCAGTTCTTCCAAATCGAGTAATATTTTTTTAAAGTCGAAGTTTTTCTCTAAATGGGCCAATGTTAATCTGGCTTGCTGTAAGTCCTCAGGTGTTTGTCCTTTTCGAGGTATTTCAGGAAGAGCATCAAACTCTTGGGGATATGGCCTATAGAGGATAACCTTGTCACTGCCATTGGACCAAACACCAATAGGTGAACCCTCAGCATTTAGATAGCTTCTTAATTGTTCGATTCCATCTTTCCGCTTTGGTTTTTTAATTTCAAAAACTATTTTGGGTGTGGTCTTGGTACTGTTGGTATAAACGACAATATCAGCAAATTTTGCCCCTACATCTCCTCCAAATGTCACAGGTTTTTCTAACTCAATTTCCGACCTGTCATAACCATAATAATGAATCAACTTATAAACCCATAGTTGACGGATGATTTCCTCAGGATTGGATTTACCATCTTCTACATATATCTGAACTTCTTCTTTTTCTGAATGAAAAGGGGCCAAAGTTTTTAGATAATAAACTGTTTTGCCGGTTTGTTTTCCAGTGCCCGGTTTCTTAATTACTTCTAATGCACTATTAAAATCTATAGCCGGACCTTCAAATTCCGTCAATTCATATTTAATTGCCGGATCTTTAAATATTTTGTCGATGAGTTCTGTTGGTGTCATGTAGTTTATTATCCTCTGATTTTTATTATTTTTTTAAGCATGGCATTCAACGCTTGAATATACGCAATATAGCGCATATTTCCACTTTACTTGAATATGCCTCAACCATAAAAATTATTTTGACTTAATTTTTGATGGCAAAATTAATAATATTTTGTCTTAACCCTCAAATATTAAAACAAAATTATTCATTTCGTCAACAAATGAATTGACCGTATATATTCAAGGCAATGAATTGCTTAATTTTTTCTAAAAAATGAGTTTTTGCAAAACCTGACGGTTTTTATCTATCTGCAGGCAGGGATTTTAACCTCTGATTTTCCGGCAGAGAAATGAACATTAAATTTACTACATTCCTGTCTTACGAAACATAAAACCCCTGATAGCGTAAAGGTAATTTTTTCTTCCCCCTTATTTTTCTATTGTGAGTTTTGTGGTTATACCGTTGGCTTGCTATTATTGTAAAATTTGAAAATTGCAAGGGGTTTTTATTTTTTAAATTAAATCCGTTGATTGGTTCGCAATTCGTAAATTTTATACCAATAGAAAAATGCTTCAGGGTTGGACTTTTTGAGTTTGTTCAACTTGTTATTAAGTGGTTCGTTAATTTGCCAATCTTTTAATTGAAGTGGATTTTCAAACCTGGCAATCTTCTTTGCATCAAGCTGTATCAATGTAGAAAGATAGGCAGCTTTTGAAGCGTGGGCAATTACTTTTTCTATATGATAACTTTCAGAAAAAATAAAAGGGCTGATTCTTCCAATGCCATTTTGCAATTCTTCAAAATTTCCTTTGCCGTCTGTACCTCTGCTTACAATGCAAAGAGCCGTTTGATAAATATCTTCCAACACATCATTTTCGTTAATTCCTTCAGAATTGCGGTAAACAATTTCGGTTTTTGCAAAACGATAAAACGTAGTTTTGATGGTATCCAAATCGTTTACCTTATCAAACAAATTTCCAATGTCATAAAGTTGCTTAATTATTTCCATACTCATACTGACGCCTTTTTTGAAATATGGAATACCTGTGGTATTGGGTGCAAAAGCCGTGAGTTTATCGCCCAGAATATCTTCCAAAGCTGGTACATTTACATTCAATGGTTTGCCAACGATTGGCACAAAGTCCGATTGAATTGGCAATGAAATAAGCTTAACATAATTAACTTCTTCAAAAAGGATGTCTAACAAAACATATTCTTCGTCTTTAATGGTTTTATGTATAGGTGTATAGAAAAATTTGTAATGCTCTTTTTTGATTTTTGAATTTGTGTTTCGGTATTGTAGCTCTTTTCTTAAAAATCCTTGTTCTTTTGCGATTGCATCTAATACACTTTCCAGTTCTTTGATTTCGTTCGGCAGAATAATGTCAATATCTATTGAAAGTCGTTTGGCTGAATTAAAATGTAACATTAAAGCCGTTCCTCCTTTAAAAACAAAGGATAGCTTTTGTTTCGCCAATCCTTCCAACAGCAACAACGCACGAATAACTTTCTCTGCAAGGATTTTGTCCACATTGCGGTGTTGTTTTGACACCCGGTTAAGCCACTCGCTTGAAATTCCGTTTAAGTTTATCATTCTATAAAACGGCAATTATTCGTTATTGCTGCCATAAATTTGTATTTCTTTTATAAATTGAATCAGTTGTTCTTTCTTTCGTCTCCTGTCGGCATAGCGAAGCATTTTGCTTTGGTTAATGGTATATTTGGTAAATGCTTCTTTAAAAATAATTCGCTTTTCAGTACCTTGCTGAGCCGAAAAAATCACGTCATCACAAAAAATATCCACCAGCATTTTTTCTATGGTTGCCGTTTCAACTTCGTTTATGTTTTGAGTGGGTGCTTCCGAAATAAGTGATTTTATAACAACTACTTCTTTCTCGTTCACTATGTATTTTTCTAAAATATCTTTAGTTGGCTCAATAAAAACTGATTTTTTTATTTCTCTCAAAAAATAAAAAACCGAATTAGTTATTTCTTTATCTGTTTCTACCAATAAAAAATATCTGCCGGGTTGGTGTTGCATAAATTCATTTAAAACGGAAGTGTTCCATACGCAAAAACTGGCATAAGGAAATTCTGCTTTTAGCTTTTTAAAAACAGATTTTGTTACAGATGAAATTTCGGGAAGATATTTTCTGCCTTTGCCAAGACTAAATTTTCCTCTGCTTATGCGTTGCAAAATGCCTTTTTGAACCAAAGTGTAAACGCGCCAATTTATCGTTGTCGATTTTATGTTCTTTTCAAATTGTTCGTAAAAGTCAACAATATCCTTCGTTTCAAAAACAGCCTTGTTTTTGAAATGATGTTCAATACTGTCGGTATGTAGTTTGTCTTTTGTGATGACCTTCTAAAATTTCATGCAAAGAAACAAAAATTCTATGAAACGGCAGCAATATTAAATAATTGCCAAAGATTAGACTTTTCCTTAGTTAAGAAAAAGCTCTTTTGATTTTACTTATGACTCAACCCCTATTATAAAACTTATTTATTCATTTCGTTAACAAATGAATTGACCGTGTATATTCAAGGCAATGAATTGCTTAATTTTTTCTAAAAAATGAGTTTTTGCAAAGACTGACAGAACGGTGGAATGTTTTTGTTGCCGACCTGCCTGTCGGCAGACAGTTTTCGAAGCATTTTCCTGTCAACTAAGCATCCCGAAAGCTTTCGGTGTCAACCAGCACTGAATCCCGCAGGAACGGGACACAAATCGCCAAGTTTACTCGTCAGCCCGCCTGACGCAAAACCTGTGTTATTTGGTGGTTATTTTCTTGTCCATATTGTAACTTCCCCAAATTGTTCTTCGCTGTAATATGGTCGAATTGTCTTTGATAACTCATAATTATCCCAATTAAAATTCTTATATCCTTTTCCATAACCTCCATAAAAAATTGTGTCAGGTTTACCAAATGGATTGTTTAATACTACCCATGCTAATGCTCCATTCTCGTCCGCGAAATCAGTCCAATTAAATCCAAAATTTGTTCCGGGTTGAATTATGGCTAGTGCTTTTGCTGTTCTTTTGTTTGACCAATATAAAGCTTGATAAGTTGCAACACCTTCACCACCAATGTAAATTAAACTGAATCTATTGGGCCCGTGAGTTTCTGAAAAGTTGTCCATTCTTTCATAAACTGCCCAATGTGCAAATGGTTTCTTAAAAAAATCTTTGTATCTGTAATATTGTTCTAAATTAAAATTTGGGGGTAGTTGCATTTTCCAACCATTTGGAACTAGCTCTTCTTGTCTAATAGATCTATGTCCCAAAATTTTGTATCCATGAAAGTCATTAAGATGTCTCATTAAGGCTTCTTCACCTGTGGCGTAGTCGCAGTAAAAATAACTTTGAATTTCCTTGCCATAATACTTAATTATTCCAACATCAAAACCGCTTGAAGGATAGTAAAATGAATTGTCAAGCAGTTCGTTAATTGGAAGTTGCTTGTTTAGGATTGTCTCAGTTGTAAGATTTTCAATTATATTCATTTCGGTCTCCGTTTTTAATAATCACACATAACGTTTTGGCGCTTGGTGCAGTGGCGGATTTCGGAGCATAAAACTGTCAATACACCACAAAAGTTGATGCGAGGTAGAATGTTCAATTAACCACTTCACTCGCCATTGAGCCAAACGCCTGTTACCAGCCGTTTTTATGTTATTCGTCCCCAAGGTATCTTGTTTTAAGTTCTCTTGTCCAGTCGGCATTTGAGATTATTGTCAATGTGTTTATAAAGTCGTCTAAATGTCGAGGATAGAAACAATTCTTTTCATCACTGTCAGTCGCAAGATATTGTTTGTAACTATCCACACCATTTTGGCAATGTTTGTTTTTTGAAGGAAAAAGAAAAACAAAAAAACCTTCATCATAGTCCTGTCTTGTCGCAATGCAAAGAAGGTGGTCACGCCATATTTGTGAAAGAGGTGGTTGTCGCAAAAAATCAACGCTGTTAGGTTTGAATAGTCCGCAAGTATTGGTCAAAGTAGCGTATTGCTCTTTGAAGTTTTTGTTCGCCTTTCCTTTTGTTTCTTCTCTTAAACTCTCGGCATATTTTACTTCTATACCGATAAATCCTTTCTTGTTGTCCTTCGTGTATTCTATAAAAGCGTCAAATGCAGAATAGTCGCCAATATATTTTGTGTTACCCCTACCTGGAGAATATTCAAACTTAACAGTTGTAACTCTGTCAAGTCGGTTTGGAAAAAGCAGTTTGAAATACTTTGTGGCCAAGTCCAAGTCAAAATGAAGTTCACCGAACAAGTTAAAGCAAAGAGGTTGTGAAGAAAGTAGATTATTCCAAATTCTCGGCTCACCAATAAGTCCACCTGTCTTTTTTGCGTTTGCGACTTCTTGCGTCACAAGCTGTTGAATTTTATCAGTCAGAAAATTTGCTTTGGTTGTTTTGGCAAATTCAGTGTCAATAAAATTTCCAAGTTTCAATTCTGGAAAACCTTTTTTGTCTCGCCATTTACTTTGAAGTAGACGTGCATACGCAGAAAAGTCCGTGTCCTGTGGAAAGTCAACGTTGAATTTTATTCTCTCTTCTTTTTTCGGTCTTATCATTATTTTTCTGTCGTTTTAAAATGGCTGGTAACGATTGAATATACGCAATATATCGCATATTTCCAGTTTACTTAAATATGCCTCAACCATAAAAATTATTTTGACTTAATTTTTGATGGCAAAATTAATAATATTTTGTCTTAACACTCAATTATTAAAACAAAATTATTCATTTCGTCAACAAATGAATTGACCGTGTATATTCAAGGCAATGAATTGCTTAATTTTTTCTAAAAAATGAGTTTTTGCAAAGACTGACGGTTTTCAGCTATGCCCAGTAGCCGATTTGCAGGCTTCCTCATTGTCACCCGTTATAATCTTTTTGCTGAGCATTGCCGTTTCAATTTGCTCTCTCATAGGGCTATTGGATTTGGGTGCTATTTAAACCGAGGTCGTTTAGTTTTTATTATATCCAAATTCTTTTGTCAATAAAACATTTTTCCAATGCTGCTCTCTTTCAATAATCTTGTTATCATCAGTAATTTTTGTGTGTATCTCGAGAATGGAAAATTGAAAATTCTGAGCATAGTTTTTCCCATTTTCTTCAATTATGCTTTTAAGTTCAATATTTCCTCCGTGTCCAGATTGTGCATATTGAGCCCACCTTGACCAAAAAGAATATTCTCCGTAAGCAGAACCCACATATTGTTTACCATTTGTTTTATCTGTAATAAGATACACACCTTTCACGTTTTGCAAAGCTGTACACCAAGATTTGTCATTTTTCTTTATTATTGTCTGCAAATAGTTAAAGTCAATTATTGTATTTTCATATCCGGGAAAATCAATTATTGAATACTTCTCTTTTAGTATCTGTGATACATCTAAATCGTCAATAATATTTTCAAGGTATGGATATGATTGCCTAAATTTTTTTTTATATCTGATTATTAGTCGCCCTATCAAGTCTGAGTGTAAGTCTAATAATTCCGTTTTATACTTGTATCTTTTTTTTACAAGTTTACTGTCAATGCTTTTGTAAATTCCAGCAAATAACCATTCACTTGTATCATATGATATTAGGGAAACAATATAATCACGCTCAAAATTTCTATTAGCTTGACTTTCCTGCCATTCTTTAAATTTGTCTTGAAGAAAAGCAATTAAAGGGTCATTATCCTTCTGTCCAGTTGCAAGGTGTACCTTGTATTTAGTCAGATTTTCTAATTCTGTAAAAATGTCTCTAAATTTCATGTTATCTCTTTTTAATCACTTAAGTATATCAATTTGCAGCTATATGGAGGTAGCGATTTCGAAACACTTTACTATCAACCGAGCACAAATGTTGATAGAAGCACTGCACTTGGTTTAACCACGTCAGCCCCCATTTCGGCAAACACCTGTTATGCGGTCGGCTTTCTATTCTCATTTCAGAATAATATGTTTTCATCTGTCCATTCATCATTGTCAAAACTCGAGAATATCGCTGCGTCTAAAATACAAGGATAGATATTAGCTTTTTCGCAAAGTTCCTGAATCCCGTCAGAAACAAAATGATAATATCCTGTGTCCCCGAGAGCTGAAGAAGTTAATTTTACTGGGAAACCAAAATTATTTAACCAATTTGTTATTCTTGAGTCAATTGGAATTTCATATTTTGTTAAACCAAGTGCTTGTAAAAAGTTTCTCGATTGTTTCGGACCAAATCCGTCAAAGTCATTAGCTAATTTGTCAGCGATTTTTCTCTCTTCTTGTTTAGAGTCAGAATTTATTAGTCCTTGAAGTGTGTCAAGGAGAGACCAATTATTGTTGGAAATTTTCGTATAATTTGAAGTGAAAAAACTGCTAATTCTGTTCACATATCTTGTCAGTCCATTTTGTTGCAATGTTGTCTTGATAAATTGTTCCAAATTATTGTCTTCTGTTAACACATCATTTGTAATCGGAAATGGATCAAGTCTAAGAAATTTTCCAACTTTTGAATTTGGCCCTGAACGTTGCTGTGAAGTTAGAAGACACATAATCATAGTTTTAATGATTTTGTCCTTGTCAATTACTATATTCTTTTTTTCAACATTTCTTAATTGTCTCATTTTTAAAAAGGCATTTTCATTGTCCGTAACAACCTTTTTTACTTTGTCAATGTCAGTTTGTGTTATTTTCCAATTTATGTTCATTGTTGTCTTTTAAGCTTCTGCATAACGATTATATACTCAATATATCGCATATTTCCAGTTTACTTGAATACGACTCAACCATAAAAATTATTTTGACTTAATTTTTGATGGCAAAATTAATAATATTTTGTCTTAACACTCAATTATTAAAACAAAATTATTCATTTCGTCAACAAATGAATTGACCGTGTTATTCAAGGCAATGAATTGCTTAATTTTTTCTAAAAAATGAGTTTTGCAAAACCTGACGGAATGCAGTATTAAGCTTATGAATTCCGTGTTCAGCTTTGCAGATTTTCCCTGCCTGCTGACTTTGTTAGGTAATATAGTGTATAATAATTCTGCAGACAGGAAAATCTACTTCATCTCCCTGATGGGCTTCACTGAATTTCATGATGGTACTTTTTTCTTTTTCAACACCACTATCGGATATTGGAAATGCCTGACGAAAAAATCCGGGTATTTTTCCTCCAGCTGATACAGTTTCGAAAACATCCAACGCCCTACCCTGTTGTTGGGGAAAAACAATTTTTGTTGCTGATTGGTAAACGACCGCCAAGGAAACATACTGATTTCAGCCTCATCCCTGAATTGTTTCCACCATTTCAAAGGGTGGGCATAAAAATAAAGCTCTTCTGTATATGCCGGGGATTTGATGATTTTTCTGAAAAACCGCAATCCTTTTTTGATCAGGCTGACAGGAGCATACAAATATCTTCCCCATGCTGCAGGATTGCTGTAAACAATCACCACCGGACTGCCCGGGCGGGTAACTTTTATCAGTTTACGAACCGCTTCGGCCTGCCTGTTTTTATCCATGTGATAAATGGTATGCACACTCAGGGAACAATCGAAGAAATTTTCGGGGAGATCAATATCGAAAAAACTACCACATAAAAACACACCATGATCCCCGATTTTTTCTTTTGCTTTATCGAGCGCCTTCTGCGACAGATCCACACACCACCTTTTGGTAAAATTTCGGGAATAGTCGAGATATTCAGGAAACTGAACAGGACCTGAAGCCATGTCGAGCAAGTTCTCCCCTCTTTCAGGTAAATAGCGGTTGACCCGCTGACGGCATTTTACTACATATTCTTGGGCATATTTCCTTAAATCTTCATATTTCAGGGCATCGCCCGTAATATCATTTTCAGCGTCCCAACCGATGGTGTTGTAAAAATCGGCAACAATTTTCTCAGCTTCCTTTTTCATACCAAGTGTAAGTAATTACCCCTGTTTTTTTCTCATATGATTAAAAAATTCAGAGCAAAATAAGTTAATTTCTGCCGAAAAATTTATTAAAACTTTCAATGTTTATAAAAAATCAGGCCTCTTTCCCAGATTCGTTGTGGATAAATCAGGCTGATAAAGATCCTTAAAACAAAGAAAAACATTGATTCTACGCAGTTTTTTATTTCCTGCTAATTGTTGTAATCAGAAAAAAGGTATTTTCAGGCAATAAAACCTAATTCATTGATTTATAGATGAATATTACAAATTTTTACTAATTATTTTAATTCATGGGTAAAATAAATAAAAGTTCAACTGAAAACTGCATTTACTATTTTTTCATGAGAATTGCAAAAGAAATCATCCACAAAATGAGAAAAATATTTTAAAAAAAGTACTTGCAGGAATGACTGAGACAAATATTTTTGCGAGGCTTTAAAAAACAATTTTATTCAAAGAAAATGGACATTTTTGAAAAAATCACCAAACGTCCGGGACCTTTAGGTCAGTTTTCCGACTTTGCTCACGGATATTTTATGTTCCCCGAACTGGAAGGGGAAATCTCCAACCGCATGAAATTCAGGGGGAAAGAAAAAATTGTATGGAGTTTAAACAATTATCTTGGCCTTGCCAATCACCCCGAAGTAAGAGCTGCCGATGCCGAAGCCTCCAAACAATTCGGTCTGGCTACTCCCATGGGTGCCCGCATGATGTCGGGAGATACCAAATATCATCAGCAACTTGAAAAAGAACTGGCAGAATTTGTCAGAAAAGAAGATGCCTTCTTACTAAACTATGGATATCAGGGAGTTATCTCTATTCTCGATGCGCTGTTAGACCGTCACGATATCCTTGTATATGATGCCGAAGCCCATGCCTGCATTGTGGACGGAGCACGCTTGCATATCGGAAAACGTTTTGCCTACCGTCACAATGATATGGAAAGCCTTGAAAAACAACTCCAGCATGCCACCCAGCAGCTTTCTCCTCAGGGAGGAATCCTCGTGGTAACTGAAGGAGTTTACGGTATGTCGGGAGATCAGGGAAAAATCAAGGAAATTGTTGAACTCAAGAAAAAATATAAATTCAGGCTCTTTATCGATGACGCTCATGGTTTTGGTGTAATGGGACCCAGAGGTGAAGGCACACACGTTCATCAGGGCGTAGCCGATGGAGTGGATATTTATTTTGCCACTTTTGCCAAAGCCATGGCCAGTATAGGAGCTTTTGTAGCCAGCCACAGGTATATTATTACCCATCTTCGTTACAACATGCGTTCACAGACCTATGCCAAGTCGTTGCCACTGCCACTGGTCATTGGCGACCTCAAACGCCTCGAAATCATCAAAAGAAGCACAGAACTGAAAGATAAGCTCTGGAAAAATGTCAACAAACTTCAGGAAGGACTGAAAGCCAGAGGTTTCGACATTGGTAAAACAAACTCCTGTGTTACTCCGGTTTATCTGAAAGGAAGCGTCAATGAAGCAGGTAACCTGATCATCGACCTGAGAGAAAACTACGACATTTTCTGCTCAGTAGTCCTGTATCCGGTCATTCCCAAGGGTGAAATCATCATCCGTATTGTTACCAGCAGCGAGCACACAGACGAAGACATTGAAAAAACCCTGAATGCATTTTCTGAAGTAGCCGAAAAACTGAAAAACAAAGTTTACGACAACGAAAACCTTGCATTGGATTTAATCAAACGATAATTTTTTTATTAACTTTATAAATGTTGAATTATGAACAGGTATGCACAATTGAGAGAAATGCTTCTTTCTCTTGAAACAGATTTTCACAAATTCTATGAAAAAGGCAATAAGGCAGCAGGAACCCGCGTCAGAAAAGGTATGCAAAACCTGAAAGTCCTTGCCCAGGAAATCAGATCAGAAATTCAGGGAATGAAAAACGAGGACTAAAAAACCTCAGTTCCTTTTTTTGAAAACTGATTTACAACTCTAAGAAAGACGGCCAGCGATGTTTGAGCCGTCTTTTTTTTATAGTTATAGCATGATAATAAACACCACCCAGGAAATGACAGTATAAAACAGTAGCCATTGCCACGGGACATAGCTGCTTATTTTTATCCCATTTCTTGTGACTACTATCATCAGCAAAAGCTGGTTGACATAATAAGCCGCGAGGGTGGCAAAAGGAATTCCGTAAATACCGAAAAGATTGATCAATACTATCCCTAACGTTAAATTCAAAATAAATTCAACCACACTGGCTTCGAGGATACGGTTGTTTTTCTGCATGCCCATCAGGATGGTCTGAGGGAATATCAACCTGCTGACTGTCAGCAAAAGATAGACATTGAAGATTTTATAGGAATCATAAAAAACATCCGTGTATAACAACTTATACAAAAAAGGGCTGACAATCAGCAAAATAACGGTAAGTGGAAAAAGGAAATGCATCAGACGGAGAGAGCCTTTTTTCAGGTCATCCAGAACAGGGGTTAGCTGGTTCTTAATCAATGCAGCCGATATTTCACCGCTTAAAACAATACTTAAAGAATTGGCCAGCAAGCGGGTAATCGGAAATTCTCTTGCTCCATACCGAAAAAGGGCAAAATCGTGTGAGCTGGCAAATTTACGTACAATAAAACCGTTAACAATTTCAGTACTTCCCCCTACCAGCAGGCTCAGCATTATGGGAGACGAGCGTTTCAGGTGAAGAAGAAATATTTCCCTGTCAAATTCTTTGAATGAAAGATAATGACGAAGCAGATACACAAGAAAAACAAAGCGCAGAAAAGTGAACCCTGCAAGAAAAACAAGTGCAGACAGCAGACTTGCTCCCAGAAACAAAGGCAAGCAAAAAGCGATGGTCTGCAAGGAAAAGGCTGCTATAGCATAAACAATCAGTTCCGTTTTCCTTTCTTTGACCAGATAAAAATATTCAGTGAGAAAGGCAGGTGAATTAAAGAAAATATAAATAGCAAAAACAATGAACAAGGGAAGCGACATGCTTTTAAAGAAAATCATACCTGTCAGGATGATGAGAAGGGAAGAAAGCAGCGAAATGAGATTCAGGGATATAAAAGTATTAAAAATGATTGGCTTTTCCTTGCCGGGCTGGTTGTAATAAAATGGCAGAAAAGTGGTCATCAGACCGGATACCCAGAAAAATGTAAGACCGGTGCCCACCAGCGAAAGGGTCTCATACTGACTGATGATAAAAGTATCTTTATAAATATTGGCAAGAAAAACAGAAACCAAAAAAACAGAACCTGTCCTGACAATCTGAACAATCTGAAGGCTGAAGACCCTCAGGTTCATTCTGTTGCGTAAAAGTTCTGTCAGTTTCATCTCAGAAGTTTTCGTTTTCACGGATTGCTTTCAGATCATCATAATCATTTTCAATATTTTGCGAGGAACGAAAGATACACTGTCTGATCTTCATCAAATCGGCCTCATGATTAAAAATACTCAGGTTGATACGCTCGAGTACTTTATTCATCAGAAAAATGACTGCATCTTCAGAAGTATAGCTATAGAGGTATCTTTTTGTCCTGAATCTTTCAAAAAATTCAAAAAACCCGTTGACAAACTGCTCATCTTTCCCTTTGATAAAGGCTTTCACTTTAATTTGGTCAATGTGGTCAAGGTCATTGTAAAAATTTTCGAGAATCTGACTCTCCCGCTGAATGATTACTTTGTCAATGATGAGTTCGAGGAGGATATGTGCCAGAAAATGTTGTTTGGAGGCCAGAAACGTTATTTCGAGCTCTTCCAGAGAATAGCGGATAAGCGTGGTGTGTTTTAAAAAAAACTCCGACTGGTGAAAGATAGAATCCAGCTCAAAGTGTTTGAGGATACCGGCCATCAGCTGCCGGCTTTCGAAAGAATCAACCACGTGATTATCAGGATCATAAATCTTAAAATGACGGCTGTAAATGCCCAGCAGGTCGGGAAGAATTAATCCCAGATTATGATAAGGATTTTCTTCAATAGCGTCAATGTAGTAATGCGAAAGATAGTTCAAACGGGCAAATTATTTTTTCTTCAAATATCTTTCAGAATTTTGGATTGGGCAAAATGTCTTGTTTCAAAATGGTTTATGGCAAAATAAAATATTTAACCACAGAGAGCAGTATTAAAACTCCGGAAAGATAAATGCTTTCTGTAGTCAAAAATTCACCATCTGTCAAAGGCCTTGAATCATCCCTTTCAGGGTAAAGGCATTCATACCATCGGGGAGCCATTACTTAAGCAATGCCCAGCTCCTTTTTAATCATTTCTATCTTTTTCCGGAGCAGTTCATTCACTTCAGGATAATCAGCCTTTGAGTTTAATTTCTCTTTTACGCTGATATAAAACTTTATTTTGGGCTCAGTTCCGCTGGGCCGTGCCGAGATTTTTGATCCGCCTTCTGTGAGAAACTGGAGCACATTTGAACGTGGCAAATCAATCTTTTGTTCCTGATTGTCAATCATATTAATGCACTTCTGCAAATGATAGTCCTTCAACTCAATCACTTTTTCACCACCAAGGAATGCAGGTGGATTTTTTCTGAGCTTGTCCATCATTTCAGCTATTTCTTCCTGTCCGCTTTTGCCGGGACGGTGAATATTGACCAGCCCTTCGCGGTAAAGACCATATTCCAGATAAATATCCATTAACATATCAAATAAAGTCTTGCCCTGCTGTAAGGCATGAACTGCCATCTCAGCGATAATGGCTGCTGATGTAACTGAATCTTTATCCCGTACAAAATCACCAATCATGTAGCCATAACTTTCTTCCAGCCCGACAATGAATTTTTCCTTCCCTTCCATATTCCTGACCACATCGGCAATCCATTTAAAACCGGTGAGAACATCATATTGTTTTACCCCATAACTCAAAGAAATATCTTTCAGCAATTCAGAGGTAACAATGGTTTTGACGGTCATCTCATTTCCGCTTAGTCTATGACGGGTTTTCCATTGATCGAGAATGTATCTGACGATTAATGCACCCGTCTGATTGCCGTTCAGCAAAACAAATTCTCCCTTGCTGTCTTTGACTGCCAGCCCGATCCGGTCGGCATCGGGATCGGTAGCCATAATCAGATCGGCATTAAATTTCCGTGCATATTCCAGCGAAAGCTCCATGGCGGCAGCTTCTTCAGGATTGGAAGAGCGTGTGGCTGAAAAATTTCCATCCGGTACCATCTGCTCCTTAACCTCAATAACATTCTCATATCCAATGCTTTTCAGAAATGCAGGGATTAAAACTCCACCGGTACCATGCAAAGGAGTGTAAACAATTCTGATCTTTTCTTTTCCGGCAATATCAGGGTTAAGGAGCTGCTTTTTCACTTCTGAAAGAAAGGCTTCATCTACCTCTTTCCCGATTTTTTCAATCATTTCCGGATTTCCTTTGGTTTTTACCTCAGCAATGCTTTTAATCTTAAGCACTTCTGCAATGACATTTTTGTCGTGAGGGGCTACCAGTTGTGCACCATCATCCCAATATACCTTGTAACCATTATATTCTTTCGGATTATGAGAGGCAGTGATAACGATTCCGCTCTGACATTTCAGATACCTGACTGCAAATGAAAGCTCCGGTGTAGGACGCATGCCATCGAATAAAAACACCCTGATACCATTGGCAGTCAGGACGTTGGCCGTGGTAGAGGCAAAAAGGAGGTTATTGTTGCGACAGTCATAGGCAATAACCACCTTAATCTCCTGCCCTGCAAAGCACTGATTCAGATAATTGGCCAGCCCCTGGGTAGCCATCGAAATGGTATAAACGTTCATACGGTTTGTACCAGGTGCCATAATTCCCCGCATACCTCCCGTGCCAAACTCCAGATGGGTATAAAAGGCATCTGTCAGTGTTTTAGGGTCATTTTCAAGCCAGTTGCTGACTATTCTTCTCGTTTCCTCATCAAAGGGTTCTTTTGTCCATATTCTGGCTGTTTCAATAATTTTTTCATCCATTTCTGTCATTTTCCTTTCATTTTAAAATATTCATTTCCTTCAGGCAATTTTTCAGGCTGGACTGCCACCAGGGAATTTTTATGCCAAAGTCATTTTTTATTTTCGTTTTATCAAGTACACTGTAGGGTGGCCTGACGGCTTTTGAAACAAATTCATGTGACCTGACAGCTTCCGTTTCACACGCTATCCCGGCCAGTTCAACAATGGTACAGGCAAAGTCGAACCAACTGACTGCCCCTTCTCCCGAAAAATGATAAACACCTGATTTTCTATAGTTTTCATGAAAAATAATTTTCATCACAGCTATGGCCAAATCATAGGCATGAGTAGGATTACCAATCTGATCATATACTACCCTGAGCCGGCCGGTTGTTTCCGCTTTGTTGAGAATTGTTTTGACGAAATTGTTCCCAAATGCCGAATACAGCCATGACGTCCTGATAATCAGATAATCCGTACAAATATTTATGATTTCAAGCTCTCCGTCCAATTTTGTTTTACCATAAACGGAAACAGGAGCAGGCCTGTCGGTCTCAGTGTATGGGATATTCTTTTGACCGTCAAATACAAAATCAGTTGAGAAATGAATCAGCCTGATATTCTTTTCTTTACAAATCAATGCAAGATTTTTCACTGCCTGGCGATTTATCAGATCAGCCCGCTCAGGTTCATCTTCTGCTTTATCGACAGCCGTATAGGCAGCACAATTTATCAGTACGTCAAAGCGTTTATCAGAGAAGAATCCGGCCAAAGCCTTTTCGTTTGTGATGTTAAGTTCATCAATATCGGTAAACAGAAAGCGGGTATCAGGAAAATTTTTACTGATTTTCTTAAATTCATTTCCCAGTTGTCCGTTTGCTCCGGTCAGCAGAATATTTTTCATCAGATGGTTTCAGTTTATCAATAAAAGGCAATTTTTGGAGCATGCTAAAATACAACATGTAAATAATCCCGTGAAAATTGTTAATAAGTCAGTTTTAGCCACCTCAAAGTGCAGTATATTTTTGTATCGTTTAAAATATAAGATTCTATGCGTAAAACAATATCATGTCAGGGTTTGTTGCTGATTATCCTTATTACCCAACTGAATATCAGTAAGCTGAAGTCGCAGCCCACCCTCATCGACACCGACCCAATCAGTGTTTTTCATTCAGCCAATGAATTGTATCTGAATGAAAAATATCAGTCAGCCATTGACAGGTTCAGGGAATATGTCCGCCTTGACGACAGTTATCTTTTAGGTGCCCGTTCAGAATTTCTGATTGCCAGTTCGGCAAAAGAGCTGAATTTAAGCACTACCGAAGCCCTGTTCCTAAGTTACATGGAAAAATATCCTGAACAAAACAAGGATAATTCAGTATTTTTCGAGCTTGGAAAATTCTACTTTTACAAGAAAAAGTACGACAATGCACAAAAATGGCTGAGCGAAATCAGCAATCCCCGCAGCTTAGGTCAGGCCGAAAGCCATGAATTTTATTTTATGCTCGGGTATTGTTTCTTCAGGGATAAAAAATACGACAAGGCTTTGACAGCTTTTTCCAGAATTGATGAAAACAACAACAATTATTTCGGGCTGGCAAATTATTACAAAGGCTGCATTTATTATCTGCAGGACAAGCCTGAAGAAGCGCTCAAAAGATTTCTGAAAATTGAAAAAGATGAAAAATTTAACAGGATTGTCCCTGCCTACATTACACACATCTACCTGCTTCAGAAAAAATACAATGAGGTAGTTACCTATGGCGAAAAAGCCCTTCAGATCGCCAAAATCGAGCGTGCCAACGACATTAAAGCCTATATGGCTGAGGCTTATTTTCAATTGAAAGATTATGAAAAATCAATGTCTTTTTACAAGGCACTGCTGGATGCCGGACATAAATTCAGTGAAAGTGACTTTTACAACTATGGCTATACATTATTCAAAAACGGACAGTATCAGCAGGCCATCAGTATTTTTTCAAATATCGTCATCAAAGAAAATGAGCTCGGGCAAAATGTATCATTTCTGATGGGAACAGCCTACCTGCTGACCGAAGACAAATATAAGGCAAGAAACATGTTTTCTTTTGCTGCCAAATTTGATTTTGATAAGAACGTAAAGGAAATCAGTGCTTTAAACTATGCAAAACTTTCTTATGAACTGGGTTTTGACAAGGAAGCCATCAGCTCTCTGAAAAAATTTATCACCGATTTCGCATCGAGCAGCTATCTGGAAGATGCACAGTCTTTATTGAGTCAGTTGCTTGTCAACACTTCAAATTACAAAGATGCCATTGAAATCATCGAGGGACTTAAAACCAAAAACAATAATCTGATTGTTACCTATCAGAAACTCACCTATTTCTATGCCCTTGAATTTTTTCAAAACAAAAAATACAACAAGGCTAAAGAATACTTTATCAAATCAATACAGACCAATGTTGACAGAAAATATACAGCACTGGGTTATTTCTGGCTGGGAGAATGTTACTATCAGCTTGGAGAAATTGAAAATGCACAACGAGAATATAAAAACTTTGTCTGGGTCAGTGAGGCTAAAAAAACGCCTTATTACAGCATTGGTTTTTATAACCTGGGATATACCTACTTCAAACAGGAAAATTATCAGGAAGCCCGGTCAAATTTCAGCAAATTTATCTCTCTCGAAACAGAAAATACCCGTAACAACAGGGTAAGTGATGCAACCGTACGTCTTGCAGATTGTTATTTTGCTTTAAAAGACTATCCAAATGCCATCAATTACTATAATAATGTGATCAGCAACAACACACAGGATGTCGATTATGCCCTTTATCAAAAAGCCATCATCCTTGGGCTTCAGGATAAAAACACTGAAAAAATGGATGTTTTACGTCTGCTGACCACCCGCTACACCAGTTCGCCTTATATGGATGACGGATTGTTCGAAATAGCCAACATGCATTTTATGACAGGCGATTATACATTGGCACAGACTAAATTTAACTATCTGATACAGGAGTTCCCGAAAAGTCCCTATTATCTTGCTGCAAAACTCAAGGTAGGACTGTCGTATTACAACATGGACAGAACCGAACAGGCACTTCAGGTTTTCAGGGAAATAATCACCCAGTATCCCTATTCAGCAGAAGCCAGAGAAGCTTTCAAAGCTGCAAAAGAAATTTATATTGATATGGGCAAAGCAGATGAAGTCTTTAAACTCATGCCCCAGCAAAGCCTGACATCTTCTTTTCAGGATTCAACCACCTATAATTCGGCATTCAGCTATTTTAAAAAGGGTAAATATGCCGAAACCATTACTAACATGGAAAAATACCTACAGAAATTCCCCAACGGATATTTCTCGGTAAATGCACATTATTATCTGGCTGTCAGCGCTTTGTCATTATCCCGTAAAGAGACTGCCCTCGAACATTTTGAAGAGGTCATTATGAAAAGCCCGAATGAATTTGTGGAAAAATCTTTAAAAAATGCAGCAGAAATAAGATTTTCCATGATGAACTGGGAAAAAGCCCTTCAGTATTATATTCAACTGGAAGAAATTGCCATCATTCGCGACAATACCCTGCTGGCACTTGCCGGTCAGATCAGGTGTCATTATAAACTGGGTGAATATCAGCAGGTAATTCTCAAAGCACAGAAAATGCTGGGTATTTCTTATGCCTCAGCAGAAAACAAAACTGAAGCCAATTATTATATCGGGAAAGCCCAGCTTGAACTGAAAAATTACGACCTCGCCCTAACTTCTTTCAAACAGGTAATAGATGCCAATCGCGGAGACCTTGGCGCTGAATCAAAATACCTGACTGCCTATATTTATTTTCTCAAGGAAAACTACGACCAGACCATAGATGAAATTCTTGAGCTTAAAGACAAATTTGCCAATAATGATTATTATGTAGCCAAAGGATTTATTTTACTGGCTGATGTAATGGTCAAAACGGGGGACTTGTTTCAGGCAAAAGCCACACTTCAGAGCATCATCGACAATTATCAGGGAGAAGAACTTAAAAAAGTAGCAGAAGAAAAACTGCTTGAAATTGAGGGACTTGAAAAGAATCTTGAAAATTCACAAAATGGAAATAACAATGAATAAGAAAAGCAATATTATGAAACCGGTATATATCATCTGCATTTTTGCTTCATTAATGCTTTCGTTCAGCCTGCAGGCTCAGCAAACCGATACCAGTAACAAAGCTTTTAGCGAAACCGTTGATGTAGTCAGGCCATACCAGCCAAAAATCACAGATGCTGTCAAACTGGATGTGGTGCCTTCCGGTGAAAAGCTGGAAATTCAAAAGCCGCAGATTACTTACACTGCCAAGGCAAAACAATTTCAGGTACAAACCACCAATACCAACAAACTTCCGGCAATTAATTTCACCAAATCACCACGTAAAGATTTCGATCACTTTTTTATCAAGGCAGGTGCCGGTAATTACATGAATATCCTTTTTGATGCCAACTATAATTCTACCATGCTGCCCGATCGTTCACTCTCGGTCAGGCTGCTGAATCAAAGTGGGAAATCTACCTTCAAATACAGCAATTATGGTGAGCAGCTTGCCGATATTACCGGAAGAATGGAATTTGGAAACAAATCGCTGTCCGGAAATATATTTGTGAAGAACAACAGATACCACTTTTTTGGCTACTCCCCTGCCGATAGTGTAAATGCTGATACCATCGATCCGCTGAAAATCAGGCAAAATTTTCTGGTTGAAGGATTTAAAGCCTCCTTTAACAATGAACTAACCCCCAAAGAAAAAATCCGTTACTGGACAAGCCTTGATGTATACAACCTGAACGATTTTTACAAGAAAAATGAGTTGGGACTTGGTTTCTATGGCAAGATAGAACAGTATTTCAGCGACAATCCTATCCGTTTCGAAGCTTTGATACACCATTACTTGCACTATAATGCGAATACTCCCAATTCACACCGTACTTATTTCAATGTGCAGGCTGAATATATTTTTATCCGCGATAACTGGCGTGCTGAAATAGGTTTTGCCGCCCCAACGGAATCAGACACACTTGTTGCCAAGACACATTTCTATCCGAAAATTCTGCTCGAAGCCAGTCTGGTTGAAAGCTATTTCAACATCTTTGGCGGATTGACAGGCAACCTGACTGAAAATACTTATTTTTCAATTGCAGAAGAAAATCCATACACTGTTCCGTACTATGAACTCCGCAACAGCAACAATAAATTTGAAATCTTTGCCGGTGCAAAAGGAAGTATCAGCAGTAAATTCCGCTACCTTTTCAGATTTTCCTACCACAACCTTGAAAATGTATTACTTTTTGTAAACGATACCATCTCTGCCAATAATTTCCTGCCTGTTTACGATTCTTCAAATACCAATCTGACCAAAATCCATTTTGAGGCTACTTTTAATCCGATCAGCAATTTGTCGTTTTTTGCCAGCTTCAACTATAACCAATACGACCAGAATCCACCCGAACCCAAGCCATGGCATATTCCTGCTTTTGAATCAAAATTTTCAGCTCAATATTGCATCCAGAAGAAAATATATTTTAACCTTGATTATTTCTTTTTTAGTAAACGATATGCCAAAAACTGGGACGACTTAACCAATCCCATTGAGCTGAAACCCATCAACGACCTCAATCTGGGCATTTCCTACAAGTTTTCAGACAGGTGGGCCATTTTTTTCCAGTTTAACAACCTGCTGAATGACAAATACAGTTACTGGAACAATTATGAACTCAGAGGGTTTCATTTCCTTGCAGGCGGCAAAGTCAATTTCTGATGCCACATTAATTCTTTTGCTGGCATACGTTTTGACATTCTCCTCCTAAACCTTTATATGTGCCGATATATATTTCTGGTATTCCTCACGCTTATCATCAGCATTTCAGAAATATCTGCACAGCAATTAATGGGTTTCCCTGCTAAAATCGTTGATGGCGATACAATGGCCTTAATCTCTCTCAGGGAAGTGGTCATCACCGGGAAGATGTCGCCTGCCATGCGTAAATGGTATAAGAGAAACGAAAAACTTATCAGGAATGTCAGAATTGTTATGCCTTATGCAAAAGCAGCAGCAGCTAGGCTGGAACAGATTGACAGGGCTATGGCTGGTATTAAAAATGAAAAGGTTAGAAAACAATATTACAAAGAGCAGGAAGAAAAACTCATACAGGAATATGAAGCTGAAATGAGAAAACTCACCTTTTCGCAAGGGAAACTACTCATCAAACTTATCGACAGGGAAACCGGAAAGTCTTCCTATAAAATTATTTCAGAGTACAGAAGTTCGTTTACTGCTGCATTCTGGCAGGGTTTTGCCCGTATTTTCGGATATAACCTGAAAGCCACCTACGATCCGTATGAAGATCAGGATATTGAAAGGGTTATCAAACTGCTTGGATACGAATAAAAGCGGTTATTCCTTCTCTTCTTCTTTCTCTTCCTGTGTTTTTTCAGGATAAAAATTTTCAGGGATGGGATATGATTTATGGCTGCCTTTCTTTAAAATTGCTTTTCTTTTCTTGATTCTATCCATCAAAACGCCTTCTTTTTTTGTTAATTTTCCTCCTGGCATAACTTCAAATTTTCTGCAAAGGTAAATCCTCTTTTGGCAAATCAGCAAATTAATAAAAAATATAGTTTATTCCCTCCGAAATTCCTTCATGAATGATCTTTCTTTCGTTTTTGATCCGCTCAAAGACTTCGCTGTTGCCGTTTTTCACTTTGACCATCATGACCCCAAAAACAATCTCAACTTTATATTCGTGTTCAAGAATTTCTTTCAGGCTCATGGCAGGCTCCACCGGCTGGCTCAGACAAATAAACATGCTTTTCTGAAAAATACTTTTGTAATTCACTTCAAGGTTGAATTTTTTACAAAGTAAATCAATCTTCTCAAGCGTACTTTGACCGGGGGAAATACCGTTTAACGAAGTTAATATGAATAAAATCTTATTTTTCCGGTGAATAATGACAGGTATATCAGGAAACTTCTCAGCCTGAGATGTAATAAGTGTCCCGCAACAGGATTTCTCCTGAAACATCCTTACTTCCAATGGAATACGGCTTTTTTTGACCGGTTGAACCGTCCGGTGATGCAATACTTTTGCTCCTAATCCGGTTAGCTCTGCGGCATTATCATAATTCATTTCCTTAATCTGCACTGCCCATGGATAATATTTAGGGTCGGCATTGAAAACACCATGAACATCTTTCCAGATGATAACCTTGTCAGCCTTCATCACAGCTCCCAATACAGCAGCAGTATAATCGCTTCCCTCCCTGCCCAGCGTAGTGGTCAGTCCGTTTTGCTGAAAACCGATAAAACCTTGTGTAACCGTAATCTGATGAAATCCATTGTTCATCTCCTCCAGAATAAGTTTCCTTGTTTTATCCTCATCAATGCAGGCATTCCGATGATGCTGGTCGGTGCTGACTGTTTTCCGTGCATCCAGAAAATAACTGTCAAAACCTTTGTCAAGCAGATAATGATGTATAATACTGCTTGAAAACACTTCCCCAAAACTAACAACCTGATCGTACAACACCTCATAGGGATAACCGGCATATTCTTCAAACTTATTTTTCAAGTCATTGAAATGCTGCCATAAAGAGTTGATAACCGGATGAAAATTATGAAAATCAAGCTGGTTGATAAAACTAAAATGAAAAGATTTGATGCTGTTAAAAGAATCATTAAATGTCTGACGGTTGTGATAATAATCAGAAATAAGGTTTTCGAGGCGGTTGGTGGTTTTATCAAAAGCAGACACTACTATGAATAATTCATCATGCTTAAATTCACTCAGAACCCTTGCTAATGTCTTTAATGAAGACGGTTCTTTCAGAATTCCACCACCAAATTTAAAAATTTTCATCAAACGATATTAAATTAATTTTGTTTAACTATAATTGTACCCTGATTTAAAAATAACTTATAAAAAATTTTCTGCAAAAATAAGTAGCTATGTTAAGCAAAGTAACTACCCTGAATCAATTTATTATTGAAAGGCAGGCAGACTTTCCGTATGCCAAGGGCGACCTTTCCAGTTTATTGAGCGATATCGGAATAGCAGCCAAAATCATTTACCGTGAGGTAAGCAAAGCCGGCCTTGTCAATATTCTGGGGTCCCTTGAACAGATTAATGTTCAGGGAGAAGAAGTTAAAAAGCTGGATGATTTTGCCAATCAGCAGTTGATTACTGCCCTGAAAAACGGGGAAGAATGTTGTGCTCTTGCCTCCGAAGAGATGGAGGATTTTCTGCCCATCAATCATAAAAACGGGAAAAACCCAAAATATGTGGTGTTATTCGACCCGCTTGACGGCTCGTCCAATATTGATGTAAATGTATCGATAGGCACCATTTTCGCCATATACAGACGCATCAGTGAGCCCGGAACGGTAAGCACAATAGAGGATTGCCTGCAGTCGGGACGGAATATGGTAGCAGCAGGTTATATCATCTACGGCTCATCGACCATGTTGGTTTATACCACCGGAAACGGGGTAAATGGCTTTACGCTCGATCCTTCTATCGGTGAGTTTTGCCTGTCACACCCCGATATTAAAATTCCGAAACGTGGAAATATTTATTCCCTCAACGAAGCCAATTTTGCTGAATTTTCCGAAGGACTGAAAAAGTTCATCAACTATATCAAGGATGAAGGAATAGAAGAATACGGGAAATTTTCCTCCCGCTATATCGGCACATTGGTCAGCGATTTCCATAGAAATTTATTAAAAGGAGGCATTTTTATTTACCCGGGGTCGAAAAAAAATCCAAATGGAAAACTACGCCTTGTCTATGAAAACAACCCAATGTCTTTCATTATTGAACAAGCTGGCGGAAAAGCTACCGATGGAAAAGGAAAAAACATCCTCGACTATAAACCTGAGAAATTACACCAGAGAACACCCTTATTTATCGGCTCTTCAGACCTCGTTGACCTTGCCGAAGAATTCATACAGCGATACGGCTGATGACAGACTGACATATTCTTGTGGCTTTCACCATTTTGGCATAATTATTATTATTTTTGAGGCTTAATTTAAAACTATCATCAACCCAATAACAAAAGAATTATTTTTTTAATGACAGAAAAAAGAGAAGCCACTTCACTGGAGCAATTGAAAAACACTATCATTCAGGCTATTCAGGACAAAAAAGGGAACAACATTGTCAGCATCGATCTCAGGAATCTGAAAAATCCGATTACCGATTTTTTCATCATTTGCCACGGTACATCCGATCGTCAGGTGGAAGCTATCGCAGAAAATATTGAAAAAGAGGTATTTCTGAAAAACAAGGAAAAACCTTTTATCAGAGAAGGCTATCAAAATAAGGAATGGATATTGATTGATTACTTCGATGTCATTGTTCATGTTTTTTTGGAGGAAAAAAGAACATTTTTCGATCTGGAATCACTTTGGGGAGATGGTATCTTAACGACTTATAACTAATATTTATGGCTACTAAAAAAGAAGATAAAAAGACTCATAACCCGGAAAATAACGGCAACCTGCCCGGAGAAAAAAAGAAATTTAACTTTTACTGGGTTTACATACTGATTATCATTGTTTTGTTTGCAACTTACCTCATTCCCACCGAATATAGCAAGGAAACCAACTGGGTTGAGGTAAAAAAGATGATTGAAAAGGGTGATATTGAAAAATTTGAAGTCATCAACAATGAAATGGTCTTTGTTTACCTGAAAAAAGAAGCACAGGAGAAGGATGATTACAAAAACGATTTAAAAAAACCAGCCTTGGGAACTAACCAATCAGGCCCTCACTACCGGTTTAATATTCCGGATCCGAAGGATTTTCAGGAAAATGTAGATAAAATCACCACCGAAAAAGGCCTTGAATCCATCCCCATCAGCTTTAAGAAAAAACAAAACTGGGGACGGGAAATCTTCAGCTGGCTTATTCCCATCGGCTTAATGGTTTTGCTATGGGTCATTATCATGCGAAGATTTTCAGGTGGCCCGGGAGGTGCACAGATATTCAATATCGGTAAGAGCAAGGCTACCTTGTATGACAAAGATACAAAAGTAACGGTTACCTTTAAAGATGTGGCAGGGCTCGATGAAGCCAAGATTGAGGTAATGGAAATTGTGGACTTTCTGAAAAACCCTACAAAATACACTGAATTAGGTGGAAAAATTCCCAAAGGGGCTTTGTTGATAGGTCCTCCGGGTACTGGTAAAACCCTGTTGGCAAAAGCTGTGGCCGGAGAGGCCAGTGTTCCTTTTTTCTCACTCTCAGGCTCCGACTTTGTTGAAATGTTTGTGGGTGTTGGTGCTTCGAGGGTGCGCGACCTCTTTGCTCAGGCAAAAGCCAAAGCCCCCTGTATTATTTTCATTGATGAAATAGATGCCATCGGAAGGGCAAGGGGAAAAACCATCGTCCCCGGTGGTAATGATGAAAGAGAAAGCACACTCAATCAGTTACTTGCAGAAATGGATGGATTTACATCCAACTCCGGAGTCATCATTCTTGCAGCAACCAACCGCCCCGATGTGCTCGATTCTGCCTTGCTTCGTCCGGGACGTTTCGACAGACAGATTGCCATCGACAGACCAGACCTGAAAGGAAGAGAAGCCATTTTTAAAGTTCATCTTGCCCCGCTCAAGAAACTATCTGCTAACGTCAGCCCTGAACGCTTGGCCGAACAAACACCCGGATTTGCCGGTGCCGAAATTGCCAATGTCTGCAACGAAGCAGCCCTGATTGCTGCCAGAAAGAATAAAGAAATTGTCGATATGGATGATTTTCAGGATGCTATCGACAGGGTGATTGGTGGACTGGAAAAGAAAACAAAAATCATTTCCCCTGATGAGAAAAAAATTGTGGCTTATCATGAAGCCGGGCATGCCATCGTTGGCTGGTTTCTCGAAAATGCAGCCCCACTCCTGAAGGTTTCCATTGTCCCCCGCGGTTATGCCGCACTGGGTTATGCTCAATATCTCCCCAAAGAACAATATCTTTACACCAGAGAACAAATTCTTGACAATATGGCCATGTCGCTGGGAGGACGCGCTGCCGAAGACCTGAAATTCAATAAAATTTCTACGGGTGCGCAAAACGACCTCGAAAGAGTTACGAAACTTGCCTACGATATGGTTACCATTTATGGAATGAATGAAAAAATCGGACATGTTTCGTTTTACGACCCTAAACAGGAATACGGCTTTACCAAGCCTTACAGCGAAAAAACAGCAGAAGTTATTGATGAAGAGGTCAGAAAAATAATTTCAGCTTCCTTCGAAAGGGCTAAAAACCTTCTCATAGAAAAAAACGAAGAATTCGAAAAAATAGCCAATGCATTGCTTGAAAAAGAAATAATTTTCAAGAGCGACATCGAAATGCTAATCGGGAAAAGACCTTTTGAAGAAAAAGCCCATCATACGGGAGAACCCATTAATACCGAACCCGATCAAACCTCTGAAAATCATGAACAAACCGAAAACGAAGTATCTGCATGACCATCAGGATATTTATCACAGGAGGAACTTTTGACAAAGAATACAACGAGTTGACGGGAAAACTGTTTTTCAAAGATACCCATCTTCATGAAATGCTGAATTTAGGGCGGTGTCGGGTCAAAACAGAAATCCGGACACTGATGATGATCGACAGCCTCGACATGACTGAAGCCGACAGGGAAATTATTTTGCAAAACTGCAAAAAAACCCCTGAAGATAAAATCGTAATCACGCACGGAACAGATACCATGGTCGAAACAGCCCTATTTCTGAAGAACAAGGTTCCCGGAAAAACCATTGTGCTGACAGGGGCTATGATTCCTTATAAATTCGGCAGCTCCGATGGAATGTTCAACCTCGGAAGCAGCATTGCCTTTGCCCAGACTTTGCCGGAAGGGGTTTATATTTCCATGAACGGGAGGTATTTCCCTGCCGGTACGGTCAGAAAAAACAGGGAAAAAGGTGAATTTGAAGAAATTTATTAATTTTTCTTCCTGCCAAAATAAACTGGTACAATATTCGTTTGATTGTTACATGTTAAAATCTAAAAATGCTAACTTTTATTATCGTATCGCTCATGCGCATGGTGTCAAAGACACAATACAAGTGGATTATCGGTTTAATTATCACCTTATTGTTTGCCATCATCATTTACAAGAAATCAATTCCTCATCTGTTGATATAATATCAGGATCTTCTTTTCTGAAATCAGTTGAAATATGATTCGCCTCTCGATACTGTTGCTTTTTCTGATCATAAAGCAGGCAGGCGCTCAGGAGTTTATCACAGATAAGAAATTTCAGGAGGCAAAAGAATACCGCTCCCTGAAAGATGCCCTTGAAGAACCTAAAAAAGTTTACAAACTTAACCTTAAACGTTTCAGCCAGTCAGTAGTACCTCCGGAAATAGGAAAACTTAAAAATCTGATGAAACTTGAACTTAACTCAAATCAGCTTCGCAATCTTCCGCAGGAATTAAGCCGTCTGAAAAAACTTCAGTATCTCGACCTCTCCTACAGCCGTCATCTCGATATGAACCGGGCAGCTGATGTGTATTCCAGATGCAGCAAACTGACTTATCTGATTCTGGCAGATAATCAAATCAAACAAATCCCTAATCAGATAGCTAATCTTAAAAACCTGAAATACATTGACTTATCATATAACAGAGGCATCAATATCAAACAGGTCATCAGCGTGCTGGCAAAAGCAGGAAATATCAGGGTGCTGATTCTGGCAGACAACAACCTGAGTGAGATTCCGGAAAGCATTAAAGAGCTTAAAAACCTGAAAGAGCTTCATTTACAGTACAATCCTATCAGTGAAGATGTTAAAAAAAAGCTTCAGGAATTGCTGCCTGATACAAAAATTATTTTTTAAAAAAGTATCAGCTAAGCCCCAGCTTAGCTGATATAATTTAAATTCTAATAAAAACTTTTTACAATTCCAGTATTTTTAACGGACTGTCAGGATTAGCACTGCTCAATCTCCATTTCCATGGTTCATCAACAAAACCAGCCTTAACCGGGTTATAATGAATATATCTTACCTTTTGTTCAATCATATAAGTTGTCTCAAGGCAGAAAGCATGATTATCATGATTCCAGAATTGATAAATCTGCTTTTGAGGACTAATTTTGCCATGATCCCTGAAAAGTTTTAAAAGCCAGTCTTTACGGGATTCTCTTTCATTGTTGATAATTGAATCTATCAACTTTCTGGCTGTAAAAGACTTCAAATCCCGGAGCAGATCACCTAACAATCCTTCTTTTCTTGATGCTATAAAATGAACATGATTCGGTAAGATGCAATATTCATATAGTTCGAGCCCTTTTTTTTCCTGACAAAACTGAATACTTTCAAGTAAAATATCCTGGTAAACAGGACGGGTAAATACATCAGCCCAGCCGACAACTGAAAAGGTAACGAAAAAAAGGCCTCCTTCAAATGTCTTATAAACTTCTGACATAAAAAATTTCCAATGTAGCCGCTAAGCTCCTGCTTAGCGGCTACGTATTATTATTGAAAGCTTTTAACTGTTTTCAGCTTATGTGTCAATATTCCGGTTTCGTACTGAACAATACCCTCAGGAACAATAGTGTCAATTCTAACCTTACCGGAAGCATGTAGTATCTGATTGTCATTCAATACAATACCAACATGGACAACTTTACCCTGCTCATTTATAAAAAAAGCCAGATCATTTTCTTTCTTTTGCTCAAAATCAACAGGAACGCCTCTGAGTTCCTGTTGCCAGGCATCACGTGGCAATGAAATACCTGCCATGCGAAACAAACATTGTGTCAACCCTGAACAATCTATTCCCATTGAGCTGCGACCTCCCCAGAGATAAGGACTGCCAAGCAAAGATTTCCCTGCCTCAACACTTTCCTTTAGTGTCAACTTCCCTTCGCTGACCAAATCACCCTGAACGAGCGACATAGTATTTTTACCATTAAAATATTGATTATCAGAAGAAAAATAAATAATTGTTCCAATTCCGGTCAGAATCCTGCCATTGTCAGTCTGCCATTCAGCCCATACGGACTTTTGTATCAGAGTAGATGATATTTTGTGCTTCTGATACAGTTCTTCATTTAAAAAGGTAACTCCGTTGGCTGCTATCCACCCTGTGTAATGATCATATTCATTTTCCACTAAAAACCAATCTCCTTTGATTTCCCTGATGAGGTAAATTTCTCCAAAAAGCAGTTGAGAACCCATTTCAGCACGGTGAGAGGGCTCAGTCCTGATCGGAATAAAAGCCAAACTGCAGATACCATATTGAAAATTCATACAGCAAAGATAAAAAACCCCATCCGATTGCGGTTTCTATGGTAATTTTGCAGTCATTTTTAATCTTATGCAACTGAAAGACAGAATATCATCACTCATTTTTCTGGGAAATAAAATCAAGGAAGTTCTTGAAAATCATACAGCAGATGAAGTGATCGAACAGGCCTACCTCGAAAACAACTGGTTTAGTCATGAATTTATACGTTTATCGCTGAATCACATCTCAGATTTCTATCTGAAAGAAGAAAAAATAATGCAATGGATTGAAAATTATCAACTTACAGAAAAACCATCGGGAAAATTAATTGCCCTGATACTGGCAGGAAACCTTCCTTTGGTAGGGTTTCACGATGTCATATGCAATTATATTTCCGGTCACCGCTCGCTGATCCGGATGTCGCATAAAGATAAGGTACTTCTCCCCTACCTGATATCTGAGCTTAATGCTTTTAATCCTGACAATCAGGAATTTTTTATTTTTGAGGAAAAACTTTCCGGTTTTGATGCAGTTATTGCTACAGGCAGCAATACCTCTGCCCCTTATTTCAAATACTATTTTGGAAAATATCCACACATTATCCGACACAACAGAAATTCAGTTGCCATCCTGACTGCTGAAGAAAATGAAAAAGACCTGAAAGAACTTTCAAATGATATATTCTATTATTACGGACTGGGTTGCCGGAATGTTTCTAAAATATACATACCTGAAGATTACGATCTCAAGCCATTATTAAATTCCTTCGAAAAATTCGCCTATTTTGACAATTTTTTCAGATATGCCAACAATTACCAGTATAACCGAAGTATTTACCTTGTCAATCAGATTCCGCATCTCGACAATGGTTTTCTGCTACTTAAGGAAGATGAAGGTTTTCATCCGCCTATTGCCGTCTTGTTTTATGAAGTTTATCAATCTGTTGACGAAATAATCGGAAAACTTCATGAGCAACGCGAACACATTCAGGTAGTTGCCGGAACTGTCAAAACCGGTTTACCCCAGGTATCTTTCGGGAAAACCCAGTTCCCTGAATTATGGGATTATGCCGATGAGGTTGATACCCTGAATTTTTTACAAACGATCTAAATGCCTCAAAAACTAAAAATTGAAGAATTTCTGGTAAAAGCTGAAAAACTACCCGTGCTGGATGTCCGTTCACCCTCCGAGTACCGTGATGGCCATGTTTGCGGAGCTTTCAGCCTTCCACTGTTCACAGATGAGGAAAGAGCCATCGTTGGCACTACTTACAACCATCAGGGACGTGAGGCTGCCATCTTGAGGGGACTTAAGATAAGCGGGCCAAAGCTAAACCGATATTATCATCAACTCAGGAAAATAAGCCCTTCCGATGAAATTTTAATGTATTGCTGGCGCGGAGGCATGCGGAGTGCCAGTTTAGCCTGGTTGTTTGAACTCTTTGGGAAGAAAGTATATTTACTTGAAAAAGGCTATAAAGCATACCGCAGGGCAGCTTTGGAAACTTTTGACAAACCTTTGCATCTGATTGTTTTAAGTGGAATGACCGGCAGCGGTAAAACAGAACTATTAAAAAGGCTGAAAGAAAAAAACCAACAGGTTATCGACCTGGAATCACTTGCCCATCACCGGGGCTCAGCATTCGGGCATCTGGGAGAAGACGAACAGCCAACCACACAACAATTTGAAAATCAACTGTTTGAAATTATCAGGAAATTTGATTGTCAAAAAAACATCTGGATAGAAGATGAAAGCCGAAACATTGGAAAAGTTATTTTACCACAAAGATTATGGGAACAAATGCGTCAAAGTCCCATGATTGAAATAAGTGTGGATGTTGACATCAGAATAAAACGGATATGTGAGGAATACGGGAAATATTCTCCTGATGAGCTTTGTCAGGCCGTTGAAAAAATCCGTGAAAAACTCGGCAGCGACAGGACAGAGAGCTGTTTCAGGCTGATACATGAAAATAAACTGGAAGAGGCAGTTAAAATCCTGCTTGAATATTATGACAAACGTTATTTATTCGGAATCAGGCAAAGGAAAAATATAAGCCGGCTCAGGCTTGAGGTTTCTGATTCTGATGAGGAGAAAATCGCAGAAAAGCTAATCGAGGCAAGCAGGAAAATAATAAATTTGCAAGCCGAATCATGAGAAAATACCTGCTGATATTGATAATTCTGGTCGATTTTACCTTCTCCGTTCAATCTCAGTCTGTACGGAAAGCTTTTCAGTCGCTTCAGGTTTACAATTATTACACAGCCCTGCAGATTTTCATGAAAAACATGGATAAAAAGCCCATTGAAAGTTGTTACGGGCTTACCATTATTTATTCCGGGACCAACAATCCTTACTTTGACATCGACCTCGCATTTTCTTCCTGCAAAAAACTCAGGCGACTGTGGGATTCGGCTGATGTCAAAACAAGACTGGCTTCGGCAAAATACGGAATAGACGAAACAACCATCAAAATACTAAAACAAAGAATAGATAGCATCAAATATCATCTTATCTATCTGAATCCATCAATCGAAGCATTTGAATACTACATTGAGGAATATTACGACTCGAAATACATTCCTCAGGCCATCAACATGCGAAATGACCTTGCTTTTGAGAAGGCACTTCAGGAAAACAATATCGAAAGCCTTCAGGAATTTATTGAAAAATATCCGAATGCTCCCCAGATAGAAAAAGCCAGATTTTTGTATGAAAAATACATTTTTCAGAAATATGCATCCAAAAGAAGCCTGGAAGCTTATGACAGCTTTATCATTAAATATCCGGAAAGCCCTTATTATCTCAATGCCCTCGATTCGATTTTTTATCTGGCTACCCGCAACAAAACCATTGAAGAATATGATTTTTTTGTTAAAAAATACCCCCGGCATCCGAGGATCAATCAGGTATGGCAGGAACTATACAGAATGTCAACTGTTGACATGACAGAAACAGCCTTCCGGAATTTCATCAGTAAATATCCAAACTGCCCGTTTATCAATCTGGTAAACACAGAAGCTGAACTTGTCCGAAAAGAGTACCTGCCTGTAAAACAAGACGATAAAAACGGTCATTCTTTGTGGGGTTTTATTGACACAGAAGGCACCATGCGCATCAGGCCGGTTTACGATTGGGTCGAAAATTTTTCTGAAGGCCTTGCCGAATTTGGTAAAAATGATAAATCAGGTTTCCTGAAAAAGAACGGAACCATCTACATCAACCCCATCTATGATGAAGTGGGTAAATGGCATCATGGACAATGCATCGTTTCCATAGACAATAAATACGGAATTATTGACAAACTTGAAAAATGGCTGATATTACCTGAATTTGACGAAATAAGCCTTGTTCACGACAGTATTTATCTGATAAAAAAAGGTGGAAAAGCCGCCCTTTTGTCGCTGGAACTGAAATTCCTGACCGGCTTTGAATATGATAATATCAGCGACTTTCAAAACGGTTTTGCCGTTTGCCAGTGTAGCAGTTTTTACGGTATAATCGATAAAAACGGCAACAGGATTATCCCTGCCATTTATGATTATTGCAGCAATGTCGAATACAGAAGGATTATCGTCAGGAAAAATAACCTTTTTGGAGTATTAAACACCAGAGGCGATACAATAATTCCACTGGAATTCACAGGCATAGGCTCTTTTTCTGAAGACCTGATCATGGTCGTAAAAAACAATAAATGTGGTTATTACGATATTAATGGAACGCTTGTTATTCCTTTTGATTATGATTTTTCTGCCGAACTGATTGTGCTTGGAAAATTTGTCAATGGCTGTGCTTTAGTGAAAAAAGGAGATAAATACGGACTGATCAGCAATACCAATAAACTTATCCTGCCTGTCAGGTATCAGGGATTAACCCCCATCTACGATGGTCTTGCTGCAGCTATGATGAACAACCAGTGGGGCTTCATTAACGAAAAAAATCAATTGATTATCCCCTATTCCTTTCAGTCAACCGGGAATTTTATCAACGGCATTGCAAGAGCCAGAAAAGACAACCGCTGGGGTTATATCAACAAGGAAGGTAAAAATCTCACCGGGTTTATCTTTGACGAAGCGGGTGATTTTTCCAACGGCATGGCACTTGTGAAAATCAATAGAGGAAAAGGAATCATTGATCAGCAGTTCAATTACATTCTCGAACCCATATACGATGAAATCACTTTTGTCAACGAGCAGATCATTGAACTTGTCAGAAATGAAAAAATGGCTTACTGGTCATTAAAAACTACAAATTTTATCTGGAAAGAAACTGATTTCCCTTAATTATCAACAACCATAAAAAGCATTATACATGAAGCATCTTTTTACCCTGATGACTTTTTTTATTGCATTCATTTTCTTTTCATTCAAAACAGAAGAAAATGATCCCATTGTCAATCGTATCATCGAACTTGGGAAAAACGACAATCATGCAGACGAGTGGATGAGCATCCTGTGCAAACGTTTTGGCGGAAGAATCACAGGTTCAGTTGCCTATGAGAGTGCGGCTCAATGGGCAGCCTCCAGATTCAGGGAATGGGGAATGGAAGTTATTCTCGATGAAGCCGGTGAAGTGCCTGTCGGATTTGAGAGAGGGCCTTTCTCCGGTAAAATGCTGTCTGAAGAAGGAATGGTTTTACATTTTGCAACCCCTTCGTACACTTCAGGAACCAGGGGACCTCAACGCGGACATGTTGTTTTAGAACCTAAAACACAACAGGAATTCGACCGGATGAAAGCAAAGCTCAGGGGAGCCTGGGTGCTTATCACCGGCAAAAATGACGGCTATCCGATAGACTATACCGAAAAAGGAGACCATATCAGAGATTCTATCATCAGGCTGAATGAGGAAATCAAGGCTAAGAATGAAAAAATTAAAGCCGAGAATGAGAAAATCAAAGACAAAAGCAAACAAAAAGAGCTGATTCCGTTGGCCGATACACCAGCTTTATTTTACAGGCAGATGTGTCAGGCCGGTATTTTGGGGATCATTCAGTCGGCTGCCCTGCCTATCAGAGTCATGTATGACAGAAAAAATCTACCGGAAATGCGTTTTGAAACACTTCCCGAAATACCCGACATTAAGCTGGATGAACATCAGTACTTTATAATCGAACAAAAGGTTAAAGAAAGACAGGATGTTATCCTTGAATTCGACATCAGAAATTATTTCAGACCCGGCCCTGTCAGATATTACAATGTAATCGGAGTGATCAAAGGAACTGATTATCCTGATGAATATGTAATCATGGGCGGTCATCTCGATTCCTATGATATTTCAAGGGGAGCTTCCGACAATGCCACAGGGGCTGTACAGGCTATGGAAGCGGCACGCCTGATTATGAACGCAGGAGGAAAACCTAAAAGGACAATTTTAGTTTGTCTTTGGGCAGCCGAAGAATTCGGATTGCTGGGGTCATGGCACTGGATAAACATCAATGAAGAAAAATTACCCAAAATCTCCAACATGTTCAACTGGGACAGCGGCCCGAGGGTTTTTACAGGTATTTCTGTTTCCGACTCAATGATGGCAGACATGAGAAAAATCTGCTCACCGATCAGCACCATAAATCCGGACTATCCGTTTGAAGTAAGCCGGAGAGAGCCACAGGAAAAACCGGAAAAAGCATGGGGTACCGATAGCGGCCCCTTTGCTGTCAAAGGCGTTCCAACCATGAATTTCACGGCATCCGATGTCAAAGGTTATGATTTTAACTATTACGAAATATGGCATACGGAAAGAGACGATTATTCCCGCCTGATTCCGGAATATATTGCGCATAATGCCATCGTTACAGCTGTTGTCGTATATGGAGTTGCCAATCTTGATCATCTGCTGAACAGGCAGGGTTATTATCTGGAAAAGCAGAAGAAAGAATAAATCAGATTAAATTTTCCTTATATCCTATTTTTTCAACATTCCTCTGAAGAACCTGAATTTCTGCTGAAAACCGGTTTTGGGCTCACTTTCGCCAATTACCTTAACATCCTCAACAGAAATAAAAGAATCAGGATTAAACTTCTGAATAATTTCGGTGATGTTTTTCAGGTCTTTTCGGCTGATAACAGAAAAAATCATTTTTACTTTTCCGGTCGCTGAAACGGTATCCACAGCTGTTACATGATATTGAAGCGACTTCAGATAACTGACCAGCTCTTCGGAGTCTGATCGTGGAATGACACGGATGATGACATTTCCGAGAGAAAGTTTTTCTTCAATGACCAAGCCCAGATAATTTCCGAGTGCAAAGCCAAGTCCGTAGGCAATGAAACAAAGCACATTGTTGAGATTCTGGATAATCTGGCTGATAACCAGCAACCAGATAATGACTTCAAAAAAACCAAGAACCGGTGCCAGACGCTTATGGCCTTTTGCCAGAAAAATAAGCCTTAACGTTCCAATGGTCTGGTCAGAAATACGGGCAATGACAATCAGAAGCGGAAGTATTACCCAGTTATACACCCAATCATTTCCGTTAAAAATATTCAGTAATTCCATATCTGATTAATTTTGGTCTGCCTCCCGATTAGCGAATAATGTACCAGCCGAATTTCGTTGCGGATTGTTTAACTATTTCTTCATACAAATGCCGTTATACGGACAATACCGGCAAATCTGATCTTCATTACATTGTGAAAAAGGCACTTCAGGATTAAAAATTTCTGTCAGCAGGTCTTGAAGGCGGCTGGCAAAGTTACTTTCAACTACCTTAAAATCAGTCACATCAACAGGACTTCCATTTGTATCCTTAAATTTCAGCAGAGGCTGACTATTTTCATCTGACATTTTACTGACCACATATAGAGACGGTTGAATAATGCCATTGAATTTTCCGGAATTTTTCATCAGAAGACAGTAACACAGCAACTGAAACACTGCTTTGTTTCGCTTGTTGTATTCGGCTGCGAATAAGGAATCTACATCTTTAAATTCAGTGCTGTCTTTTCCCGTTTTGTAATCCACCGCCCTGAATACATTGTTTTTCAAATCAATACGATCAATTATCCCTGAAATACCAGGCCGAATAACCCGCCCATCTGATACAATCTCAAAATCGAAAAACAGATTTTTTGAACTTCCTTCCAGCGAAACGATGCGGAAAGGTGCATACTCCATGTCCTGATCAAGTATTATTCCGATAAACCGCTTCATCATTTCAAGGGCTATCAGGTTATGCCCTGGTATTTCGCTATCGCTATTGCTTTGAAAACCGGATTCCTGCAGTGCAATATTCAGTTTTTCCTGAAAATCTTTCCTGATACGCTGTAGCAACGGTTTATCGATTACCGTATTTTTAATTTCATCATCCGAATAAATCAGTTCCATGGTACGGTGAAGAACCTTCCCAAAAACAGCTGCATCAATTTCTTCCTGAACCGTCTCTTTTTCCTTGATTTTCAATATATACTGATAGAAAAACTTTAGCTTGCAGTCCAGATAGGTCAGCAAGGCAGAAGGAGAAAAACGGGATTTATTGTTCTCGTCAAGATATGGTTCGAGCTGTTTCAGAATGGCTTCCGACTTGGGATAAATGATTTCTTTCCTCAATGTTTTGGTGATATGAGGCGATACAATGGTCTCGTTCAGTTCAATGTTGAAATCATACAGCAGTTGCAGGATATAACGGCTTTTTTCGGCAAAACCGATGGCTTCCTTGTCGTTGCTGTACATAAGCCAGATGTTTTCAGCCCGTTGAAGTAAACGGTAAAAATAATAGGCATAAGCCACATCATCATTTTCAGGGGTATTCAGATAAAAAGCTTTTCTCACCTGATAAGGGATAAAAGATGGCTGGTTGGAAACAGAAGGCCACAATCCCTCGTTCATGGAAATCAAAATCAGGTTTTTGAAATCAAGACAACGTGTTTCAAGGATGCCCATTACCTGAATCCCCGATAATGGCTCACCCGAAAATGCAACTTTCAGAGTAATCAGAATTTCTTTCAGAATTTTTTTCAGCAAAAGATCAGATAAATTTTCTTTTTCTGCATGCTCACTTAAGCGGTTCATGCCCTTGTATATCTGATAAAATATTTCCTTTTCAATCTCTGTAATCTCTTTATTTTCAAGATAATAGACTAAAAAATCCTGAAGTTTCCCGATCAGGTTTTTTGCGGAAGCTAGCGCATTGGTTAGAAAGGACAAAAAGGTACATTCGACCTTGATAGAACTCAGATCCTGAAAGGCCAGCTTACTTTCATTCAACACTGACAGCTGCCGGTTAATGTTTTCAGGCTCTGCCATTTTGGAGACCGGATGGTTGAGCAGATTAACCAGATCGGATGTCCGCACTTTCTGACACCCTGAATATCTGATCATAAAATCAGCAAGAAGGAGAACAATATCGGCAGGATAGCTGCTGATAACGGGATAACCCATGGTAATATTCACATGATCCATGCTTTCCGGTACAGTATGGAGCAGCGGGATCAGGAGTTTTTCATCTGCTAGTACAATAGCTGTATCAGGCTTTCCCGGACTATTTTCTTCATTATCACCAATATCTCTCAGGATTTGAGCTGCCATATCCACCTGCGTACTGGTCAGGTCGAAACCGAACATACGGAAACTTTTACCCGTCAAAGGACTTCTATCGTGCACAAAATCAGGAGGTTCAGGAAAATCGTTCATGTTTCTGCGAATGGCCTGATAAGGAGAAAACTCTTTTCTTTCAAGGAAATAATTATCCGCATCCCATAAAAAAACAGCCTTCCCTTCCGTTTTCAGATAATTGAATATTGTCGTTTCAGCCTTGTTTAACAGGTGAAAGCCGGCAAAAACAATCATATCTTCCTGCGGCATCCATTCCTTATTTATACATTTTCCGGCAAGTATCCTGTAAATAAATCCGGAATATGCTGCTTTTTCTTCCAACTGCTTCTTTTTCAGCTCTTCATAAATATCGGGAAGCATTTGCCACATCCTGAGAAACCTGGCTTTTTCATTAGTATGAGACTCTATGTTGATATTTGTCCAGAATGTTTTCAGGATTTCAATTTGTTCCGGACTCAGGTAGTCAAACAGGGTGTCAATGTCTTTCAAATCCTCAATCAGACGAAAAACATCGGCAGGTTCAGCCAGGTTTTTATCAATTTCGGAAAAATCATTAAGCATAATGTTTCCCCATGGATAAAAGCTGTCGATACTTTCGGGATTCTGGCCGTTTTGGACCAGAATGGTCGAATAAACTTTATATAATGTAAAAACCTGTGAAATGGGATCAGCTTTCAGGAAAGCAGTATTTTGAAGGATAAAACTTTCAATATCAGTTATTTCCGGACTCCAGACAGGTCTGGAAATCTGATTGATCAGGTAATTTCGGAAAAATACCCCCGACCTTTTGTTGGGAAAAACGACAGATATATTATTCAGGTTTTCGCCAAAATTTTTCAGCAGCCAAGAGGCTGTTTGCTCAAGAAAATACATATTGCTCCCTTTATTCAGGGGGTAAAATTATTATCTTAACCGAAATTCTGAAAACTATTTATTTTTAAGTATATCCCTGATTTCAGTCAGTAAGAGCTCTTCTTTGCCCGGAGCAGGTGGAACAGCAGGTTCTGCAGCTTTTTGTTCTTCTTTTTGCCGTAGTTTGTTCATTGCCTTGATTAATAAAAAGATAGCAAAAGCAATGATCAGAAAATCAACAGTGGTCTGAATGAAATTTCCGTAATTCAGGGTTACGGCATCTTTGACTATGGCTCCGGCTTCATCCAATTGTGCCTGCTTTAACACAATTTTAAACCCTGTAAAATCCATCCCACCAATCAGCATACCCAAAGGTGGCATCAACACATCATTGACAAAACTGGAGACAATTTTTCCAAAGGCAGCACCAATAATGATACCGACTGCCATATCGACCACATTGCCTCTCGAAATAAAGCTTCGGAATTCTTTTGCAAAACTCATATCACTTTTTTTTTTAGGTTTTGAGAAAATCAATTTCGCTTCAAAAATACAAAAAGGATTTTTTTCAGAGAATTATTTTTAATATTGAAGTGGTTATAAAAGTCGAAATGAAACTGAAAATCATATTGGTTAGGCCATCTGTTGCAGAAAATATCGGTGCGGTGGCAAGGATATTGAAAAACATGGGTCTGGAGGAACTCAGGCTGGTCAGTCCCCTATGCGAATTAAAAGGAAAAGCTGAATGGGTAGCGCATGGCGCCCGCGACATCCTTCAAAATGCCGTTATCTTTTCAAACCTGGAGAATGCGTTGTCAGATATTGATTTCTCGGTGGCTACCACTGCAAAAAAGCGAAAAAGAAAAGCCGATAACCATTTACCCGAAAAAGCCATTGAAATAATTTTCAATAAAAAAACGGCTATCAATACAGCTGCCATAGTGTTTGGAAACGAATCCCACGGGCTTAACGATCCTGAAATATCCCTGTGTAACATCATTTCTACTATCCCCATGCACACTGCTTATCCATCCCTGAACCTATCACATGCAGTGATGATTTTTGCCTATGAATATTTCAAATTTCAGAAAGCACAGCCTTCCGGAAAAGAATATATAACCGACAAAGGTTTTAAATCATTGATGCTGAAAGCAGAAGAAATATTAAGTGAAATTGAAATAAGCAAAAACAGGAACCTTCACAACAGAATCATGGAAAGACTGTCGTTGCTGGATGAAACCGACATTCACCTGATGTTGTCTGTTTTTGACCGGTATTTCAGAACAAAACAACTTAAATAAAAAAGCCCGCGAAATACTTCGCAGGCTTTGAAGTATGGGGGTCAAACCCTGATTATTCGGTTTTGACAATTTTTCTCGTAAAACTCCGGTCTCCGGCATTTATCCTGACCAGATACGTTCCGGCATCCAGCTGTGAAGTATTGATAAAGAGTTCATTGACTCCTGCAGCATAGGTAAATACTGGTTGTGAAATAATTTTCTTTCCCATCAGGTCGAAAACTTCATAGGATACTTTGGTGTTTTCAGGAATAGTAAACCTGACTGTAGCAAAATCTCTGACCGGATTGGGGAAAATGACAATGTCGGTTGCTTTTGCTGATTCATCAATTCCGGCAGCCTGTGCAGGCATATCCAGCAGCCTGATGCTGAATGAATTGAGAACATCACGTTTGTCTTTATCGGTATTATAATAGGAAACAAAGGCAATGAGATAAACACTGTCAGCATTCCAGTTGGCCGGAATGGTATAGGTATAATTCTTCGTTTTAACATCACCAGGTTTAGGACTATTGGGAATAACACCTGTGGTTCCCCATACAGGAGAAAGTACTGCCCTGCTGACATGACGATGGTCATATTTAGGCATATAAGCATACGAGCCATTATAAATACCTTTCTGATAAAACGGATGTCCGACTGTATTGTAGAAGTAGCTGTGCTGATCCCAGTTGGCGCCTGTTCCTTCCGAAACATGATCTTCGACCAGAAAAACAGTGATTCTCAAATCACCCGGAAGAGCATAATCCACAAATTCAACCTGAACGGTGGCATTGAGATTTTTGGAGTTTTTGTCAAAAGTCCCAAAAGCCTGAACACGGCAAGGAGCCGGAACATTTAACCTGTCAACTGCACTGCTTTCCCAGATATTTCTGGAAATAGCAATATTACCGGCATCACCGGGGAATCTGTGGCGGTCGATAGCGGCTGTGGGAGCTCCATCGGCAAAGTCGGTGGCATAAGTGCTGTGTTGACTGATGGTCATGGCATCGGTACCAAATCCGGCATGATGACACACCCCGATAACATTGGGATATTTTTCGAGAATGCCGTCAAGAACCAGATGACCTTCAGGGCAGAATCCGCACTGAACGGTCGTAAACTCCTCAATAAGTGTCCTCTTTATGGCTGAAACACCCAAATTAACAAAAACATTTTTCTTTAAGGTATCGTTGGTATGATTCTCATCTGCCTGTGAGCCGTTCAGCGAACCTACCCATACAACTATTTCATGATTTTGTCCTGATCCGGAAGAAGGCACATAGGGATCCGCAGTAAAAGTGTACTCATTCCCGGGAAGCAGTGTCTGATTGAAGGTTTTGGCATAATTACTTCCATCTGCACTGTAAATAATTTCGAATGAAGAAATAGTTTGTGAACCCATGTTTCTGACAATTCCCTGAACCGGATTGTTTTGGCCAAAATTAGCCATATCGCTGATATTTAGCGAAGTAATAGCCAGATCATAGTTAGGTTGAGTTCCTTCATAAAACTCAAATACCACATCATCGGTATTGGAAGAAGTCAGATTAGGAAAAATATAATTAGGGCTTGAAGAAGCCATCAGCGCCTGGGAAGCATCTGCGTTCTGACAGCCAATAGTTGCAGATGTCGGCACTGCGGTCCCTCCGCTGGGCAGATAGTTGTAATCTAAAACGACATCAAACTTTTTGTTCCCGCTTTCAAAAATCCTTATTCCAAAACAAAACTGGGAAACATTTGCCGAGGTATAAGGTTCATGAAATACTCTGAACCAATGAATCACATGAACGCGGTTAGGTGCAGTGCCATACGTCCAGCTGTGTATCAGATTGGTGTAATCGGAAGGCCCGTTCGGATCGCAGTTAACCAAAGCATCCCAAAGAGCAAAGATAGCATTTTTAGGGGCTGTGGCGGATGGCAAAGCTTCATTGTTGGGGTTGCTCTGGGTCTCATTCATGTCGAAGGTGATGTATCCGTTGTCGCTTATCTTGTAGTTCGTGACTGCTTGTCCGTAAAAATTCCATGTAAATGGTAATGTCCTTGAAATAAGGGTATCCGGATAACCCGTCAGGTTACCTTGCCAGTAGTAGGTTCCAAGCGTGTTAAATACATACTCCGAAGTGGTCCCTGTTTTGACAAGATAGTAATAATTCTGTGCATTTGCAGCAGTAAAAGATAGTAAAACTACCATTAAAACAAATTTTCTCATATCATTTTACTTTTAAAAGTTTTGGCAAATATAGGAAAGGTTTTTAACAGTAACCGTTGACATGATAAATTTCTCTTAAATGTTCATGTCTCCTGAAGATGAGAGCTGAGATAGTTGTTTTTTATCACGGAGGACACGGAGGGAAACGGAGGTTTTTTTTTACCACAGAGAACACGGAGGAACACGGAGGTTTTTTTACCACAGAGAACACGGAGGGAAACGGAGTTTTTTTTTACCACGGAGGACACGGAGGGGCACGGAGGATTTTTTACCACAGAGAACACGGAGTTTTTTTTACCACAGAGAACACGGAGGAGCACGGAGGATTTTCTACCATAGAGGCACGGAGATTATATCACCAGTGAGTATCAGGAAAAATGGTAGCTGTAGTTGCCAATTTTACAGCACACCCTTTTCAAGTCAGCACTTCGGTTAGTTAAAGCACCAAAGTCTCAGGTTGGCATAACATCTGATAATTATCCGAAATCTTCTGTTTGCAGCTTTTATTAATTTTTTAGTGCATTATATACAGCAAAATATGATGGTTTTGGCTTGTAATCTTTGTCAAACAATACAGGATATTCATTTTTATCAAGATAAGTATGTGTATCTACAAACCCCCAAAAAGAAAAACCGGTGAAGTAAGGTTTTGTTTTGCACACTCCAATAATATCTGATAACAAATCAGCTTGTTCCTGTAATCTTTCGTTCAAACTTCCTACACCATTTTTAATTGCTATTGTGCATTCTGTAATTTGAAAATATAATCCAAGACTTCCAAATCTATCCATAGTTAAAGAATAATAATTCATATCCTGATAACCCATATCAGGGTCGGTATCTAAATGGCATTGTTCTGCAACACCGTGAATGGGAACACCATCATTTATTAGTTCTGTTACAAGCTCAAATAATAAATCAGCTTTGCTTTTGTTATCGCCTGCATTTCCAAGAAAATCATAATCACAAATATATAATTTTGCATCCGGGTCTGCTGCATGTGCCCAAATAAATGCTTTTTTCACAAAATCAGCTCCCATTTTTTCTAAAAATATAGAAGGTCTGAATCTTGTTTCACCGGCATTTATAATTCCATCGTGGTCAATAACTTCGTTAACAACATTCCATTCTGTGATCAATCCCGGATATTTTATCTTAAAATGATTTATCAATGTGTCAATGTATTCTTTTACAGCATTTTCAAATTCCTTATTAGATAACGATTCAATGTTCCAATCAGGGAGTGAACCGTGCCATATTAAATGAGCACCACGCAATTTCATATTATGTGCAATTGCAAAATCTGCAGCATTGTCGCACCATTTAAAATTATACTCGTGTCTGCCAGTCCAAACAGCTTCCATACTCATATCCCATTCACATTGCAAATAGTTAAATTCTTCACCAAGAACTCTTTTATAATCTTCCTTATCTTTAGCATTTACTGCAATATCATTTAAATAGGTTGAGCCTATATAAAATAACTTTTTTTGTTCGGCTACATTTCTTAAAGTCCCTTCTTTGGGTTCAATCGTGTCTTTTTTACATGAAATAATATTTAAGATTACCAGAAACACTAAAACTAATTTTAAATTTGCTCTGTTCATAATTGGTTTCGTTTTTATTGATGCTTACTTTTTACAAGATTAAAAATTTTGCAATTTCAGTACCTACCTACTGGCAGGTTGCCACAAAACTGGCAAACTGCACTATACTTGAATAGTAGCACAGAGCCTTGATTTTGCAAGGTAGTCCGACAGTCGCAAAACCTATGTTTATAGCCATCCATTTTATTCTCCAAAATAATCATTGTCTATTTTCTTCAGTTCATAAGTAGCAAATGTTGATACGCCTAATCCATAGTCAATCATAAAATTAGCGAGTTGTTCACCGTCTATAAGGATAACCTTTTTTGTGATGGTCCTAACGTACTCAATTGCAGTGTCTGAAAACCTTGAAGTTGTAATAAAAATTCCTTTATTTGCCCTTTGTCCATCTAAAGCTCCAACAAAAGACTGAATGTCTGGTCTGCCGACTGCCTGGTTATCCCAGCGTTTTGCCTGAATATAAATAAAATCAAGTCCGAGTTTATCTTCTTTAATAATACCGTCAATTCCTTCATCATTTGTTACCCGTGTCGCTTTACCTGCATCCTTAATAGAACCACCATAACCCATTTTGACAAGCAATTCAACAACTAGTCTTTCAAAGAAAGCAGGTGGACTTGCTTTTATTTTAAGTAATAATTCTTGTGCGAGTGTCCTACGTATTTTTTGATATGAACTTTCCAAAACTTCTTCTGGTGTCGCTAGGCTATTATCAATTTGTTCGATAGCTGTTTCTCGTTCTTCATGGTCGTTGCTTGGTCTGATAAACTCTAAATACTCTGGAAATTGTTTTAACAGGTTCATGTTAATGTTTTCATGATTTTGTCCCAATATTTGTTGTCCCCGTAATGTAATTTTAAATATTGAACGTCTTGGCGATTCCAATAGGCCTGCTTTAAGTAAGTGTGTTTTTGCCCAACTAACTCTATTGTCAAAAATAGCTTGAGTACCTGATGTTAGCATTTCCTGCCGTTCTTCAGGTGTCAGGTTAAAGTGGTTAGCTAAATGTTCAATGGTTTCCCTTAAACTATGTTCATTATTGTCTCCGGTAAAGGCCAGTAAAGGAAGCATTATTGTTTGAAAATCTGGTATTGGCATTTTTTTTTGTCTTTTAAAGGTTAGCTACAACACCTGTATATCCAACTATATGATTGTTCTTTATTCATTAGAAACAGATTCACTCACTGTATAAATCTTTGATAATAATGGGAATATGTATTTTTCGAGTTTCCCCTCATGATATGATTTAAATTCCTCATTGACTATTGCATTTATTGATATTATACCACTCAAATTAAACAGGCAAATTTAATCATTTTGTAAATTTCCATGTAATCTGCCCATATCTGATAGCCTTTAAATGGCGTTTAAAATTGACAAAAAATTTCAACCAGAATCAGGCTCGGACGAGCATAAATCCGGGAACCGCAACTTATTTCAAACTATTATTTTGCAGTCTCTTTTAACTGCTGAGCCACATTAACGCCTAAAACTCAGGCATTCTAATAATTTTCTTCCTTGAGCTGCATGAAAGCTTTGGGATGAAGACATGCCGGGCAGTTTTCCAGCGCCTTTGCCGATTCGTAAACGTAACCGCAGTTAAGGCATTTCCACCATACCTTGCCATCTTTTACAAAAACCTTGTCTTCCGAGAGGTTTTGCAACAATTTCAAGTAGCGTTTTTCATGCTCTGCTTCGACTTTTGCTATCATCTTAAAAGCAGTAGCCACCTCTGGAAAGCCTTCTTCTCTTGCTATCTCCGAAAAAGCCGGATAAAGGCTTGTCCATTCTTCATTTTCACCCTCTGCAGCAGCTTTCAGGTTTTCCATGGTGGTGCCAATAATACCAGCCGGATAAACAGCAGTGATTTCTACCATCCCTCCTTCCAGAAACTTAAAAAAGCGTTTGGCGTGCTCTTTCTCCTGAAGAGAAGTTTCCATAAAGATATTTGCTATTTGCTCGTAACCTTCCTTTCTGGCTACACCGGCAAAAAATTCATACCGGTTTCTTGCCTGAGATTCCCCGGCAAATGCTTTTAACAGGTTTTGTTCTGTCTGTGTTCCTTTTATTGATTTGTTCATATTCATTAAGTTTTATGTTTCCGAAATAAAATCCTCCTTTTCTGCCCCGCAAACCGGACATACCCAGTCTTTTGGCAGGTCTTTAAATGCTTTTCCCTCTTTCTTTTCATCAAAAACAAAGTCGCAAACGGTACACCTGTATTTGCGGTTCAAATCCTTCCCAGGCATGCCTGCCAGCTTGTTTTTGTCGATATAGGTCGGAGCATTTTGGGGTGACAGCCCTTTTTTCACCTGACGATAATAACTGTATGTCATCGGCTCTGCCTCAGCATCAATTATTTCTGCTTCAGTAATCTCACCGATAAACAGGAGATGAGTTCCGGCATCTACCACTTCCACCACCCTGCACACCAACCAGGCAATACATTCATTTAAAACTACAGGTACTTCATTCTCAGCATAATAAATACTGAGGCCTTCCATCTTGCTGAAATCCTTTCCGCTACGGTAGCCAAATCTCCCTATCAGTTCAGGAGAGGTTGTCTGCGGAAGAACACTGACGGAAAAAAAGCCTGAATCCCTGATAAAGCCGGTAGTAAAATTGTTTTTATGGCAGGAAGCGGCAAATCGGGGCGGGTCAGCACTTATCTGAAAAAATGTATTGCTGAAATATCCGTTTGACTGTTTTTTATTCCCGGCACAAATGATGTACATGCCGTAAGTAATTTTGAAAAGGGATTCGTAGTTTATCATTTTTTTTCTGTCAAAAATAAGTTTTTTTTATTTACCAAAATGCTTCAGGAAAACAGTATTGAGTAAATAATAAACAAGTATTCCGGTCAGCATGGCAACAAAATAGCCGTACGGAAGGCCATTTGCCATAACGGCTACCATGACGGCAATAAAAAAATTCTTTTTATCAGTGATGATATCTTTGACCAGCAACATCAGAGAAATGCCTTCAAAGACAAGGATGACACCCAGTACAGGTTGGGGAAATATTTCAATAAAGCTGAAAAAGTTGCCGCTGAAAAAGAGTCCGAAAATGAGGTAAAAAAAACCGTAAATAATCGGTGCACCGCCTGTTCTTCCTCCAAAAGTATATTGACCGGCAAGGCCGCCCGATCCGTGACACACAGGTATGCCTCCAAGTAAGGAGCTGATAATGTTCATGATAGAATAAGTGAAACCTATTTTCTGAACATTCAGTTTCTTTTCGGGGAACAGATCGGAAGCTACCTGCTGTGTTGCATATATGCTGTTCCCCAGCGAAAGGGGAATTTGCGGAAGGGCAAGTAAAGCAAATGCTGTCCAGAGATTCTCAAATTTCATCTCAGGGATGATAAATACAGGAGCTTTAAGCTGGAACATTCCCTGATGAAAGGAAAAGACAAGTGAATAAACCACACCCAGAGCAATAATAAACAAAGCCGGAGGAAATTTTCGGTTCCCCAGCAATATCAAGGCAATGATAAAAGAAACTGCTGCCAGAATATACCCGGGTGTTTCAAGTGCAGGGACATATTGTTTCAGGGCAGTCATGGCCAGCTGAAAACCTAATCCAAGCTGAACACCACGGATCACTGTCTTAGGGATGATCCTGCCAAGCAAATTGAGCAGCCGGGTAGCTGAAAGTATCAGCATAATAACCCCAATTATCAACCCACCTGTTAAAACAAGGCTTCCTGAAATTTTCTGTGTGATGACAATCATGGCCACCGCTTTCAGTGGCTGGACTGCCATAGGCATACCATAAATCAGACCCGTCAGTATCTGCATTATGCCAAATAAAATCAGGACGTTAGCAGTGTTGAAGTCGGAGGCCAGCAACATTCCGATGATGAGTGGCAAATCGGTTCCTATATCCCCGAAAGCGCCTGAAAATTCATTGCGATTGAAGCGAATATGGGCAGTGATGTTGTTTTTCATGTCTGCAAAAGTAAAGCAAATATCCTCATCATTGAGAAACGGGGGATTTACCACGGAGGAACGGAGATTTTTCTCACCACAGAGTGCACAGAGGAGCACGGAGAATTTATACTGTTGAGGCATGATTAAATACAAATTATAATCTGAGTGTCTTCGTGCCTTGGTGGTTAATATTTTTTCACCACGGAGACACGGAGGCACGGAGATTTTTCTCACCACAGAGTGCACAGAGGAGCACGGAGAATTTATACTGTTGAGGCATGATTAAATACAAATTATAATCTGAGTGTCTTCGTGCCTTGGTGGTTAATATTTTTTCACCACGGAGACACGGAGGGACTTTAAGTGTCCATTAAACCGGTAAGGCTCTGATAAACCCTTCTTCCAGTGAAATAAATGTTTCGGTGCTGATGATCTCGGGAACGGATTGTATCTTTTCGACTATAATCTTTTTCAGATGCTCGTTGTTTTTTGCAAAAATTTTAACAAGCAGGGAATATTTTCCTGTAATATGATGACATTCAACTATTTCTGCTATTTCGCTGATTTTTTGAAACACCTGGTCATGAGTGGTTGAAGTGGTCAGATTGACCTGAATGCCGATAAAAGCGCAGGTCATGTAACCCATGCTTTTCGGACTGATGGTAACCGTGCTGCCTGAGATAATGCCAGTCTGCCTGAGTTTCTGAAAACGCTGATGCACAGCCGCTCCTGATATTCTGCATTTCTTTGCAATTTGTGTGAAGGGCATTCTGGCATCTTTCATCAACAGATTCAGTATTTTAACATCGGTATTGTCAGGTTGAAAGCCAAAAGTCTGATTTTGATGATTCATACTTTAAATCTTTTAGTAAAAATGGATATACTTCAAAAAACATTAAACAAAAACCCATAATATGAAAAAAAAATTAAGCAAATATACAGAATATGCTTTCAGGATGATATTTTTGTCTGAAAATAAAACAATATGAAAAATCTGACAAAACCTGAATGGATAGTACTTGGCCAACAGATGATTGAAGAAAGGCAAAAGAAAATACAGGTGGCCAAAACACGAAAATTTGATACTATTGCCACCCATGGTTTGTACGACTATGAACAGGCCATCAATTACAACAATGCTTCTATCATGGAGCCTGTTTATCTGAGTCCGGCACAGGCCTATGCGAATACAGCTGAGATGGAAGCCGGTCTTGCCTATGAAATGCCCAACTGGTGTTATACCCGCATTGCAAACCCATCCAGTTATTTTCTGGAAGAAACCATTGCATTACTGGAAACCTATGGCAGCAATCTTGAAGCCTCAGGCCTGGCCACTGCCAGCGGGATGGCTGCTGTCAGGACGACTACTGAACCCTTTCTGGCAGGTAAAAACCGCTCCGAAATGAATTTTGTGGCCTCCGCCAAAGTATATGGGGGAACCTTCCAGCAATTCTGGGTACGCAGATGGCAGGATGAAGGCATTGAAGTACGTTGGGTCACCAACCCGTACGACATCAATGACTGGGCTTCCAAAATTGACAAAAATACCCGCTTTGTTTACGGAGAATTTCCATCCAATCCAGCGGTAGCCATTTTTGACATCAGTCTGGTAGCTGACCTGGCACATAGCCATGGTATTCCGCTTATTGTTGATGCCACCTGTGCCTCACCTGCATTAACCCGCCCACTAACCCTTGGCGCTGATATTGTCATCCAATCAGCCTCGAAAGTAATTGCTGCCAGCGGCCATTCCATTATCGGACTGCTTGCTGCAAGAAAAAACATCGTCAGCAAAGTTGGCAGTGATGAAATGAAAGCTGACTTTGCCACATGGGCTAAATTCTGGCCATTCCGCGACAACGGCCCGGCCATCAGCCCGATGAACGCTATTCTTACCCTGAACGACCTCCGTTCGCTACGGATGCGGGTAGCCCAGATGAGCAGTACAGCCATGCAGGTAGCTGAATTTCTCGAAAATCATCCCAAAATAAGCCGTGTTTATTATCCCGGTCTGAAAAGCTATCCGGCTTATGACATTGCAAAAAAATACATGAAACTGGCTGATACTGATGAGAATATGTATGGTTTCATGCTCGCTGCCGAAATAAAGGAAGATAATCCTTATGATTCTGTCAATACCCGAAGATTTTATGACGGATTGAAGATGATCTGGCGGGCAACCGATCTGGGACGCGTTAAAACAGTGGCCACACTGAATGCCATTTCCACGCATCAGCAGCAAGGTGAAGAAGGACGTAAACTGGCCGACATCAAGCCATGCCTCTGCCGTATTTCTGTGGGCATAGAAGATCCGGCTGATATAATAGCCGACTTAAGCCAAAGTTTAGACAAAATCTGATTTTTCGAACTTCAAAATTTAAATGATGGTTTCGTATTACTCGACCAACCGACAGAGCCGTAAGGTTAGTTTCAGGGAAGCTGTTCTGGAAGGGCTTGCTCCCGATAAAGGCCTGTATATGCCTGATATTATTGTCCCTCTGTCTGAAGCTGTGATTTCCGGTTTTTCTGATATGAATTATCACGAAATAGCTTTTCACGTCCTGAAAAACTATGCCTCCGGGATCGATGAAAAATCATTGCAGCAAATGACAGAAGATGCCTACCGGTTTGAAGTTCCTCTTGAAAATGTGTATAACAATCTGTATGTCATGCGTCTCGATCAGGGGCCATCCGCTTCGTTTAAGGATTTTGGTGCCCTGATGCTGGCCAGATTCATCAGCTATTTTCTCAGGCAAAGCAATGAAAAGATGACCATCCTGACTGCCACCAGCGGGGATACCGGTGGAGCGATTGCCAGTGCATTTTATAAAATGGAAAACATTGATGTCATAGTGCTTTTTCCTGACAATGAAATTACCAACCGCCAGCGCAGGCAGATGACCACGCTTGGTGAAAATGTTACAGCCATCGCAGTCAAAGGAAATTTTGATGATTGTCAGGCATTGGTAAAAAAGGCTTTTGCGGATGAATCCTTAAAAGACCTCAGGTTATCGTCAGCTAATTCCATCAATATCGGCAGGCTGCTGCCACAGTCGGTTTATTATTTTTATGCCCATTCAAGATTAAGAGAGAAGTCAGACGATGGCAGGATTATTTTTTCGGTGCCATCCGGAAATTTTGGTAACATGATGGGTGGAATGATAGCAAAAGGAATGGGGCTCCCTGCATCAAAGTTTGTGATTGCCACGAACAGCAATGATGTCTTTCCGGTATTTATTCAAACTTCTGATTACAGGATTATTTCACCCTCAAGAAAATGTATATCCACAGCCATGAACGTAGGTCATCCGTCCAATATGGCACGATTGTTCGATTTTTATTCGGGAATAATGGATCATCAGGCAAATGTGTCGGTTCTCCCCTCCCTTATTCAGATGAAAAAAGATATTTACACCCTTTCTGTTAACGATGAACAAACCAGAAAGACCATCGTTGAAGCATGGGAGAAACACCATCTTTTGCTGGAACCTCACGGGGCTGTAGGCTGGGCAGGATTGCTTGATTTTCTTCAAAAACATCCTGAAAATGAAAACAAGTTATGCGTTTCAGTTGAGACGGCACATCCGGCAAAATTTCCGGAAGAAATTGTCAGCCTGCTTGGATTTGAACCGGAGTTGCCTGAAAGCCTTTCCGCTCTTGACCAGAAAGAAGAACATTATATACGTCTGGACAATAATTACGGTCATTTCAGCGAATTTTTGAAAAGCAGATGAAGCTGTTAAGATAACTGTTTCAGGAAATTCCGGGCAGGATTAACTTTGCAAAAAAATTAATGCATTGAAGAAAATCCTTGCCATCTATATTTTTCTTTTCATCCTGACTTCTTCACTTGCAGCACAGGAAAATGACTGTGATTATCCACTCCGGCAGCTTTATTCTCTGAACCATCCTTCCGAGACTTACCGTGGTAACGGATTTGCAGAAAATTACGACCTGAAATATCACCGGCTCTCGTGGTTTGTCAATCCCAATGAATATTACATTACAGGTGAGGTAATGTCGCTTTTTAAGGCAGTCAACGACAGCATTGATTTTCTTGAGTTTGAACTCACACACAACCTCACTGTTGACTCTGTTATTTTTCATGGAGAAAAAAATGCTTTTCTGCATAAAACATCTGGTATTCTGAGAGTTACACTTCCTGTATTTATCAGGAAAAACCAGCTGGACTCCTTATCCGTTTTCTATCACGGTCAACCTGAAAATAATGGCTCAGGCTCTTTTGTAAAAGATATTCATAACAGTAATATCCCTATCATCTGGACACTTTCGCAACCTTATGGCAGCCGCGACTGGTGGCCATGTAAACATAGCCTCAATGATAAGATAGATTCAGTGGACATTTTTATTAAAACCCTGAAAGGAAATCTGGCGGCCAGTAATGGCATTCTTGTTTCTGAAAATGAGGACTCTTTATATTATTACTGCCACTGGAAACACCGTTATCCGATAGCTGCCTATCTGGTTGCCATTGCTGTAACAAACTATACCCGGTTTTCAGACTGGGTATTTTACGACAATAAATCTCTTGAAATACTGAATTACATTTATCCTGAATCTGTAGCAGGTTTTCGCAGCAACATCCAGCATACCATTAATGTAATGCAGTTTTACATCGAAAAATTCGGATTCTATCCTTTTGATAAAGAAAAATACGGACATGCACAGTTTGGGCGTAACGGAGGCATGGAACATCAGACCATGAGTTTCATGGGGCATTTCAGCGAGATGCTGGTTGCCCATGAGCTGGCTCACCAGTGGTTTGGCGATTATATCACCTGTAACAGCTGGCAGGACATCTGGCTGAATGAAAGTTTTGCTACCTTTTGTGATGGCCTGGTAACTCAACGTTTTCAAACGCCACAAACCTATCTCAACCTGCTTCGCGACAGAATAAGCAGCATTACCTCCCAGCCTGGAGGCTCTGTTTTTGTGCCTGCAGGCGACACCATGAGTGTCAACAGGGTGTTTAATTACCGCCTCTCCTACCAGAAAGGTGCCATGGTGCTTAACATGCTTCGTTTTATGTTGGGCGACTCTGCCTTTTTTACTGCCGTCAGAAATTACCTCAATGACCCTTCATTACGCTTTAGTTATGCCCGCACCGATGACCTGAGAAAGCATTTTGAACAGGTGTCGGGTCAGGATCTGTCTTCTTTCTTTCAAAACTGGATTTATGGAGAAGGCTTTCCATCTTACAAAATCACTTATTACCCTGTCAAAAACCACCTGACGATTATGATCGAACAGTTTACTTCACATCCATCGGTCAGTTTTTTCAGCAACCCGGTTCCAATGCTGGCAAAAGGGCTGTATCAGGACAGCCTGTTGGTTTTATATCCTCAGTACAATTCCCAGATTTTCGATATCGACCTGGCCTTTCAGGCCGATACACTGATTTTTGATCCCTATTATCATATTATTTCAGCAAGTAATTTGCTCATCAAAAAAAATATTCCTTTCGAAGAAGGCACCAAATTCATCGTCATGCCCAACCCGATCTCCGAAACATTTGAGATTCAGTTTCTTGAGCAACTTTATATCAAAAACATCACCCTCACTGATCTTTCAGGTAGGGTTATTTATGATTCGGGAGATCTGGGTAAAATTGTCGAACCCGGAGAAAAAAAGCAGGTTTCTCTGGCCGGGTTTAACTTAAAGCCGGGTTTCTACCTGCTTAAAATCACCAACAATTTCAATTATTCAGTCAAAAGGCTTTATGTTTTACCCGACAAACCATGACAACATATCCTGACCTTTTGTTCGGCAAATCTCTACAATGTTGGCCAATATTATCTTTTCAATTGCATAACAAAAAATCCTTAGCTTGCGGGCTGAAAAAAATGAACCATGCGTTTTCTATTCGCCACTTTTATACTGATTCTGTTTCTTATTCCTACTGAAAATCTGGCACAGGAAAATCCGGATACCATAGGAACAGACCCCATCATTACAACGCAGTTTCTGGATAATCTCGACAGTCTTGCCAATCTGTATTATATCAGACAGGCATTAAAACTTCAGAGCAAAACAAACGGGGCAAAAAAATCAGATCAGATTCCTGTTGAGCCTGATGAAGTTATTGAAAAAAGGTTGAACGATATTTCCTCAGTGATTCCTTTGCAATACAATAAAATTGTGAGGGCATATATCGATGTTTACACACTGAAAAAAAGGAATTTTGTTGAAGCCATGCTGGGATTGACAGATTATTATTTCCCCATGTTTGAAGAAGTGCTGTCAATTTATGGACTACCCCTTGAATTGAAATATTTGTCGATAGTGGAATCTGCTTTAAATCCGAATGCAGTTTCACGGGCAGGCGCTACCGGTATATGGCAGTTTATGTACACCACTGCAAAAATCTATAACCTTGAGATCAACAGCTTTGTAGATGAAAGAAGAGATCCCCTGAAATCAACCTATGCGGCTGCGGAATACCTGAGCGAGCTGTATTCACTTTACGGAGAGTGGAGTCTTGCCATAGCTGCCTACAATTGCGGTCCGGGTAATGTCAACAAAGCCATCAGAAGAGCAAACGGGAAAAATACTTTCTGGGAAATTTACAAGTATCTCCCGATGGAAACCCGCGGCTATGTTCCTTCCTTTATTGCAGCATTGTACCTGATGAATTATTATGAAGAACATAATCTTCAAAAGAAACCCATTGATATTCCGTTGATTACCGACACTGTAATGGTCAGAAACGAGGCCAGCATTTCCCGAATTGCTGACTTACTTAACCTCCCTGTTGACCAGCTCCGTTATTTAAATCCGCAGTATAAAACGGATATTATCCCGGCAAAAACCAAACAGTATCCATTCAGGCTGCCGGTAAACTTCGGCCCATTATTTATAGATCTGGAAGACAGTATCTATAATATTCAACAGCCAGCAGCCGATACCACTTCCGATACCATAATAGTGCCTGAACCTCAGAAACCGGTGGTAAAAACCTACACCCCACGGGAACCTGAAAAACCTTCCAATACTGTAGCCGTTTATTATACTGTTAAAACGGGAGATAATCTCGGATACATAGCTACCTGGTTTGATGTCAGTATCAGTTCTATCAGGCAATGGAACAACCTCAGCCGCAACCTGATTCGTCCGGGACAAAAACTTGTAATTTATGTTCCAAAAAGTAAAGCCTCTTACTATAAAAACATCAATACCATGAGTTTTGATGAGAAACAAAATCTGAAATCACCATCAGCCAACACACAAAAACCTGCTTACACCGGACAGTATTTTTATCATACTGTCAAATCGGGTGAAACCATCTGGTCAATTTCAAAGTTGTATCCAAACGTAACGGAGCAGGAAATTATGCGGCTAAACGGCATCACCAACTCGCGAAGCCTTAAACCCGGTCAAAAGCTGAAAATTCCAAAGAAATAACCTAAACCCATCTTGATGAAACCAGTCAGGATATTAGGATTTATGAGTCTGATTTATTTGTTTCTATTGGTTATTGCATATTTTTTTCCAAAAAACGGCATTTCAGTAACAGATTCTGTTCAGTTGAAATTTCCCGGGTTAAAAAATATTATCTTTCCAAAAACCATTACCTATACCGATATCAGTAAGATAATCAGAGGAAGCGATACCGGAGTAGTTGAAATAAATCAATATCCTGACCAAATCGACACCAACCTGAGTGCTGAAATGCGGGCAAAACTACACCGTCTGCAATTTCCGGGGAATAACCGAAGTGTTATTTTTCAGTTTCTGGAAGCATTGTATCAACTCAAAAATGAACCCGAATTAATACGTATCATGCATTATGGTGATTCTCAGATAGAAGGCGACCGGATGAGCGGTACGATACGCTACAATCTTCAGAGCCTGTTCGGTGGTTCAGGGACAGGACTTTTACCCGTGCTGGATGTAACGCCTACGCTGTCTGTCAATAAAAGCTGCTCCCCAAACTGGTCAAGATACACCATTTTTGGCCGCCACGATACAACCAAAACCGGAAAACAGTTTGGCCCTATGCTTTCATTCTGCCGTTTTTCCACTTCCGTAATAGACAGTTCAGATAACGACAGCATGATGACAAGCGCATGGGTGAAGCTGACTCCTTCTTCAAGGGCATATTCTCGCACGGGAGAATTTGATCATTTGTCGATCTACCTCGGAAAAAACAAAAAGCCATTGATCATCGAAGTGTATAATAAAGAAAATCTGATGGTTGTCGATACGCTTCCTCCTTTTTATGAATTGAAAAAATACACCTGCTATTTCAGGGAAAGGCCTTCAGAGATCACCGTTAAATTCAGGTCGGGCACCAGTCCTGTGGTCTATGGCCTTTCACTCGATAACTCCAGCGGCATTGCTGTTGACAATATTCCAATGAGAGGAAGTTCAGGGGTCGATTTTAACCGTACTGACCTGAAACTTTTGTCAAAATTTTATCAGAGCGAAAAGGTCAGGTTGCTGATTTTACAATTCGGGGTAAATGTCGCTCCAAATATTGTGGAAGATTATGGATTTTATGAGGAATGGCTTTATAAAAACCTGATCAGCCTGAAAAAATCAAATCCTCAGATGAGTATTATTGTGATTGGCATTTCGGATATGGCACGCAAGAGTGAAGAAGGAGGAGGATATGAAAGCCTGCCAAATATAGAAAAAATACGTGATGCACAGCGAAATGCTGCTTTCAGGGCAGAATGTGGATTCTGGGATACCTACGAAGCAATGGGCGGTAAAAACTCCATGCCCAGTTGGGTGTTTGCCAATCCTCCTCTGGCTTCTACCGACTTCACCCATTTCAATCCGGAAGGAGCAAGAATCATCGCCCAAATGTTTATTAATGCCTTACTAGCTGAATATGAAGATTATATAAAATCGAGAAAAACCATTATCATCCCAAAATCAGATTCTCTTAAAACCAGAAATGGCAAAAATTAATCATATCGTTAGCTTATCCTTCTTTCTATTTTTAGGATGGTCATTACACGGACAGGACTACCCTTTTTCCCCGGAAAAATATGATTTCATCCAATATAGCCAGAATTACTTCGATTTCAGGGGAAACAGCATGAAGTACTATGACCGATTGTTTGGCAAATTTAACAGGCTGATTCTGAAAGGAGAAGGGCAGATACAGATTTTTCATTTCGGAGACTCACACATTCAGGCCGATTTTTTCCCCGGTGAAATGCGTAAGAGGATGCAGGAATTTTTTCAGAACACCGTTTCAGGGAGAGGCTTTATTTTTCCTTATTCGGTTGCAAAGACAAACGGCCCTCCCGATTATAAATCTTCCTCTTCCACTAATTGGGAAAGGTGCCGTAATGTTTCAGTTTCACCCGTATGTGAACTGGGTGTGGCGGGTATCAGTATCAGCACTCTCAGCAATCCTGCCGACCTGAGCATTTCCTTTAATAACAGTTCCTATCTTTTGCTGACTTTTAACAAAATACGCATATTCTATAATATTCAGGAAGTTTCTGTCCATTTCAGCCTAAGTAATTTTAATGGTAATATCATTGAAAATCATAAAGTTGATAAAGGTTATACCGAGCTGTTGCTTGACAGTTACCTCGACCGTATCGACCTGCTGATAACGAGAACAGATAGCATCAATAAACCATTTATCCTGCATGGAATTTCTTTTGAAAACAATGATCCGGGCATCACATACAGCTCGGTGGGAGTTAATGGTGCCGATACAAGGGCATTCTTGAAATGTACCTATTTCAGTAAGGAATTACAGGCCATTAATCCCGACTGGATTATTATTTCGCTGGGGACCAATGATGCTTATGCTAAATCTTTTGATGAACAAATGTTTTTCACTTACTACGATTCGCTGCTGACCAAAATAAGGCTTGTTTTTCCCGAAACTCCGGTTTTGCTGACCACTCCGGGAGACAGTTACAGGGGCAATAAGTATCTGAATCCCAATAATGAAAAAGCATGTAAAATCATCCGTTTACTGGCTGATAAACATCACGCAGCTGTCTGGGATTTTTATACGCTCATGGGTGGGTTCGGGTCTATTAACCAATGGAATAAAAACGGATTGACCAATGCCGACCGTTTACACCTCAACCGCAACGGATATATTCTGCAGGGCGACCTGATGTTTGAAGCCTTTGTAAAAGCTTATGACGACTTTCTTGAAAGAAATAAATCCAGATGAACGACTTTCTGAAACATATCTTTTTTTACCAGAGCGACAGGCCACTACTGTTCACTCAGATGTATTTCTGGGTTTTTCTCCTGATAGTTTATACCGGTTACTGTGCCGTTTACGACCGTAAAAACCTCAGAAATGCTTACCTCTTCCTTGTCAGTATTTATTTCTATTACAAAACCAGTGGCTTTTATTTTCTCCTCCTGCTTTTTACCACCGTTTTCGACTACTCCAACGGACTTCTGATTGCCAGAACTTCTTCAAAATCAGGGCGTAAACTACTGATGTGGCTGAGTATTCTTGTTAACCTCAGTATACTTGGCTATTTTAAATACACTTACTTTTTTGCTGGTATTTTCTCCTCTATGCTTCATCATAGTATAACCCCGGTCAATATTTTTTCTCAGTTTACCAATACTTTCTTCGGTACCGATTTCGATATTACCCGTATTGTTCTTCCTGTTGGTATCTCTTTTTATACTTTTCAGAGCCTGAGCTATATCATCGAGCTGACAAAAAAACGGGTGGATGTTATAAAAAACTTTATGGACTATGGTTTTTTTGTAAGCTTTTTCCCGCAACTGGTCTCAGGCCCTATCACCCGCTCGTCTGTTTTCATACCCCAGATGAAGCAGCCCTTTCATCTGACTGCAGAAGACTTCAACAGGGCTGTTTTATTGATTATTACAGGTTTGATAAAAAAAATCGTCATTGCCGACTATATCGGATTTAATTTTATTGACCGTGTTTTCGACATGCCTTCATCCTACACAGGTTTTGAAAACCTGATGGCTGTCTATGGCTATGGTATTCAGATTTACTGCGATTTCTCCGGCTACACTGATATTGCCATCGGAGTCGCTCTTTTAATGGGATTCCGTCTTCCTGTCAACTTTAATTCTCCCTATAAGGCCGAAAACATTACAGATTTCTGGAAACGCTGGCATATCAGCCTTACCAACTGGTTCCGTGATTTTTTGTTTATGCCCCTTGCACTGGCTGTTTCCTCACGCCTGAAAAAAGAAAAGTATTTTTTCTTCAGAACTGATTTTTTAATCTATCTTTTTGCCGGAATGCTTACTTTCCTGCTTACCGGCCTCTGGCATGGTGCTGACATTCGGTTCATCATTTGGGGAGGACTGCACGGAATTCTGCTCGTGGGACATCGATTCTGGACAATAAATATTCGTAAACGCCTGAAAAAGAGTAAAAAACAGGTTTTTGGAAGATTCCTTTCCATTTTCATCACCTTTAATATCATCAGCCTGACATGGCTGGTTTTCAGGGCTAAGGACATGACAGAAGTCGGACAGGTATTGACCCGGATTGCAACTGCTTTCCGATGGGATCTTATCCCTCAGATTATCTTTTTCTACCGCTTTGTATTTCTGATAATTCTGATCGCATATATTATCCACTGGCTGCCTCAAAACCTGAAAGACTCTTTTTCCGGTTTCTTTTTCCGTTTACCTGCATTTTTAAAAATTATTCTTATTGTATTAGCTGTTTTCCTGATGTATCAGGTCAAAACCGCAGGCATTCAGCCTTTTATTTATTTTCAGTTCTGATAAAGCTCCTGAAACATCAGGAATGAATGATTGAATTGAAAACACTACTACTCAAATGAAATTTAGTCTATCCCAACAGATAGCTTAGGTCTAACAGCCTGAATTTAATTTTTTCAAAACTTCAATACCACAAACAGGCTCTCTTCATTAGGTACGAACAATGCATAACATGTAACCTGTAAGCCGCAACAAAATCGGAATATTTTCTATAACATATTGGAATAGTAACAATTCCCAATCATTGTTATTCTTTTAAGAACTTATCTAAAAACCTTTCCACAGGTTTTGGAAATGCATAGTTCCGTAACATATTACTTTCGACCCAGTTATAGCCATTTGAAGCATCTATTTCATTTTCTACCATTGCTTCATAAAAGCTGATGTACAACTTTCTATGCGTCAGTAAATGGGTTGTTTCTGCTATTATTTTCACCTCATTTACATGAATGTCGAGCAACTGAGTGATTTCCTCTTTTGTAATCCCTTCTGGTTTTTGTTTTTCGATCAATGGTAACTGATACAAAGATTTCCAGATGTCATTTGTGTTTCGCTTCCCGATAAGAATTTTTTCTCCTGATCTGATAAAGATAAAACTCAGAAACCTTTCCTTTAGTTTTTCCCGCGGTAGTTTAACAGGAAAAGTAACTTGTGTATTTTGTTTAAAAGCCATGCAAAAGTCAGCTACCGGACAAACCGGGCATTCCGGCTGCTGAGGTTTACATATCAGAGCGCCAAGTTCCATCATAGCCTGATTGAAATCTCCCGGATTCTGTTTATCAAGCAAACTATTGCATTCCTGCTGAAAGACCTTCTTCCCTCCCGTAGTATTGATGGGTTCCGAAATAGACTTTATTCTTGAAACAACCCTGAATACATTTCCATCCAGTACAGCATAAGGCTGACCGAAACAAACACTGGCTATCAGCGATGCAGTATAATCACCAATGCCTTTGAGCTTTTTTAATGCAGAATAATCTTCCGGGAAAACACCCTGAAATTGCTCAGCAACGACCTTTGCTGTCTCTTGCATGTTCCTTGCCCGTGAATAATAACCGAGTCCCTGCCATACCTTCATTACCTCATCTTCCGTTGCCCTGGCAAGACTTTGAATGTCAGGAAATTTTTCGATAAACCTGTAATAATAAGGCAAGCCTTGTTCAATTCTGGTCTGCTGAAATATTATTTCCGTTATCCATATCACATAAGGATCTCTGGTCTGACGCCATGGTAAATCTCTTTTATTCTTCTGGTACCATTCCAATAAACTTTTCCTGAAAGATTCCTTCATTAGTTTTTATATTCTTAGTTCTGGCAAAAATAATCCACTTCTTTCACAATTTTCGATTTTCCTGAAAATATCAACCTGATTGAAGATTTAATTGACAGAATTAATACCTGTCTGATTCAGTTCACATTGAAAACAATCAAACAAAGAATAATAAATACGAAGCGGCAAACGCTCTATCTTTGCCCCGCTATGATCATCCAGAAAGAAATTAAAATACAGCCAAAAGGAAAAGGTTTTCACCTGATTACAAAAGAGGTTTTACAAGCCTTGGGCGAATTACCGGAAAAAGGACTGTTGAACCTGTTTATCTGTCACACTTCGGCAGGCCTGAGTATCAATGAAAACAGTGACTCTTCCGTCCTTCATGATATGGATAAGTCGTTTGACCTGCTGGCACGTGAAAATGAAACTTTTTACACCCATACCATGGAAGGGAGAGACGATATGCCGGCTCACGTAAAATCAACGCTGACAGGTGTATCGCTGACCATTCCCATTACAGGTTACCGGCTTGCACTGGGGACATGGCAAGGCATTTACCTCTGTGAATTCAGGTATGGAGGGCGTACCAGAACAATTATTGCCACCCTCTACACTTAGTAGAGAAAGCTCAGTAAAATACCGGCAGCAACAGCGCTTCCAATCACTCCGGCAACATTAGGAGCCATGGCATGCATCAGCAAATGATTGGTTTTATCATATTCAAGTCCGATGATCTGAGAAACTCTGGCACTGTCGGGTACAGCTGACACTCCGGCATTTCCGATCAGGGGATTTATTTTATCTCCTTCTTTAAGAAATAAATTGATAAATTTCACAAAGAGTACCCCGCCAGCAGTGGCAATGATAAAGGAAGAAGCTCCCAATACAAAAATTCCGATAGATTTTGTTGTCAGAAAAGTAGAAGCCTGAGTGGATGCACCCACAGTAAGGCCAATCATAATAGTAACAATATCAATCAAAGGTCCTTTGGCTGTATCGGCAAGCCTCCGGGTTACCCCACTTTCTTTCAGTAAATTACCAAAAAACAACATACCCAAAAGCGGCAGACCTGCCGGAACAATAAAGGTAGTCAGGATTAAGCCAATTATTGGAAATAATATCTTTTCAAGGCGGGAAACACTGCGTGGAGGTTTCATACGGATAAGTCTTTCCTTAGGAGTAGTCAGCAGTCGCATGACCGGTGGCTGAATTACAGGCACAAGTGCCATATATGAATATGCAGACACAGCAATAGCACCCATAAGTTCGGGAGCCAGTTTTGATGAAAGAAAGATGGCTGTCGGGCCATCAGCACCACCAATAATTCCGATAGCTCCTGCCTGTTCAGGTGTAAATCCTAATAATAGTGCAAGGGTATAAGCCCCAAAAATTCCCAATTGTGCGGCAGCACCGATTAAAATCAGTCTTGGGTTTGATAATAATGCCGAAAAATCGGTCATTGCCCCTATTCCTAAAAAGATCAGCGGTGGATAAACCCCCTGAATGACACCAAAATACAGGTAATTTAAAACACTTCCTTTCTGATAAATACCTATTTTCAAATTAAGAGGATCCGTGAGTGCTGTATGCTCCGATCCCCAGAAAGGAATATTGCCTATGATCATTCCGAATCCTATCGGGATCAGTAACAAAGGTTCATATTCTTTGGTAATGGCCAGATAAATAAAAATTAAACCGACCACTATCATAATTACATTTCCCCATGTAATATTGGCAAAGGCAGTATATCCGAAAAACTGCCCGATATGATCTAATATGAAATTTCCAAAACCTGTTTTCATAATTACTCTCCAATTACCAAAAGAACATCTCCCTGCATCACGTTGTCGCCCACATTAACATTTATTGACTTAACCTTACCGGCACGATCGGCATCAATATGGTTTTCCATTTTCATGGCTTCGATGAGCATCAGACGCTGCCCTACACTGACAACATCCCCGGGTTTAACTTTAATTTCAAGAATAACTCCCGGCAATGGCGACATTACATTGTAGTCATTTTCCGATACCTGAACCGGTGTCGTACTTCCCGTTGGTGTCGTTTTTGCCACATCCGTGGTAGGAACTGCCACCGGTCGTACCAGTTTAGGTGTTTTGGTCATTTTAATTTCCTTCTGCAATTCAACCTTATAATGCGTCCCGTTTACTTCAACATCTGCTACGTTATCTTCAATATTTTCAATTGAAACACTATATTCATTGCCATTAATAATGAACTTAAAGTTTTTCATTTCTTAACATTTTTAACATTAACTAATTTAATCTGATGTGGCTGATGCATCTTTTGAGGTATTTGCCTGAGACCGTAAATTTTTGAGCTCCATGGTGAATAAGTCCTTGAAACCCTGTTGATGGTCAGTTTCAGGCTTTCCAGATCGTGAATCTGTTCGCTATATAAATAAATAGCCATGGCAATGGCTGCATTGATTTCACCGGAATGTTCTTCTTTCAGAGAGGTTGTGATTCCCGTAATTCCTTTTTTTCTGAGTGCTTTGCGCTGCAAATAACGATTCAGGTAAACAGAAATGTTATAAAAGGCAAGATAGAGAATCAACAATGATAAAAAAACCACCGACATGGCTATAAGAGCCATTGCTCCTCCATAGGGATCCAATTCCTGAAACTGTCGTGCAGATTCACGAACCACCCCTCCCCCTTCCTGAAGGCTTATCAATAAAACCAAACTATAAAAAACTTCCATTTTTATTCAATTAAAGAGGTAAATTTGAATGTTTTTTAGGCGGATTAACATCCTTTTTGGTGGCTAAAGACTGCAAGGCCCTGATGATTCTGAAACGTGTATTTCGTGGCTCAATAACATCATCCAGATAACCATGTTTGGCAGCCACATAAGGGTTGGCAAATTTCTGTTTATATTCTTCTTCCTTTTGCATGAGGAAAGCTATTTTAGCCTTTTCATCTTCAATGCTGGAAAGTTCACGGCTGAGCAATACCTCGATGGCTCCTTTCGGCCCCATGACGGCAATTTCAGCACCCGGCCAGGCATAATTAATGTCACCCCTGAGATGTTTTGAACTCATCACATCGTAAGCACCACCATAAGCCTTTCTCAAAATAACAGTTACCTTGGGAACTGTTGCTTCTCCGTAGGCATACAGAAGTTTTGCTCCATGCAGGATAATTCCGCCATATTCCTGGGCAGTTCCGGGTAAAAATCCGGGTACATCAACCAAAGTTACTATCGGAATATTGAAAGCATCGCAAAAACGGACAAAACGTGCGGCCTTCCTCGAAGCATTAATGTCGAGAACTCCGGCAAGATAATTTGGCTGATTGGCCACAATGCCGACTGACATTCCGTTGAAACGGGCAAAAGCCGTTACAATATTCGGAGCATAATCACGCTGAACTTCCAGATACTCATGATAATCGACTATGGCTTCTATGACCTGTTTGACATCATAGGGTTTCTGGGTGCTTTCCGGAATAATCTCATTCAATGAATCTTCAAGCCTGTCAATAGGATCATCACAGAAAGCCAGGGGGGGATCCTCCAGATTGTTCTGTGGGAGAAAACTCAGCAGTTTTCGAATCAGCATGATGCCTTCTTCCTCCGTATCTGAAACAAAATGAGCAACTCCGCTTCGGGTTGAATGCACCATTGCTCCGCCAAGCTCTTCCGATGTTACTTCTTCCCCTGTAACTGATTTAACTACCTTAGGACCGGTAACGAACATATAGCTCGTTTTTTTGGTCATAATATTAAAATCGGTCAGAGCGGGTGAATATACAGCCCCACCGGCACAAGGGCCAAAAATAGCCGAAATCTGTGGAATCAGGCCAGAAGCAAGAATATTTCGCTGGAAAATTTCAGCATAACCCCCAAGACTTTTTACACCTTCCTGAATGCGTGCTCCCCCGCTGTCGTTGATACCAATGACCGGTGCTCCCACTTTGATGGCTTTATCCATGATCTTGCAGATTTTTGCGGCAAACATTTCGGAAAGCGAACCGCCAAAAACCGTAAAATCCTGTGAAAACACATAGACGAGCCTGCCATCAATGGTTCCGTAGCCGGTAACCACCCCATCTGAAAGGTAATGTTCTTCCCCAAGTCCAAAATCGATACAACGGTGCGAAACAAACATATCGAATTCCTCAAAACTCCCTTCGTCAAGCAACATATCGAGACGCTCACGGGCAGTAAATTTTCCTTTCTGATGCTGGCTGGCAATTTTCTTTTCCCCTCCCCCCATGCGGGCTTTTTCTCTCAGCTCCAGCAATTCTTTTATTTTATCCTGCATACTCATCGTTCTACACTTTACTTTTTTTCACAAAATTCAGTTAAAACACCAAATGTCGATTTGGGATGTAAAAACGCTATATCGAGCCCTTCAGAGCCCTTTCTCGGTGTCTTGTCGATCAGGCTGATTCCATCAAGCTCTGCCTTTGTCAGACATTTCTCAATATCCTCGACTGCAAATGCCAGATGATGAATCCCTTCCCCTTTCTTTTCAATAAATTTTCCTATTGGCCCTTCGGGATCAGTCGATTCAAGCAATTCAATTTTGGTTTGACCTATCTGGAAAAAAGCAGTTTTCACTTTTTGCTCTTTAACCTCTTCAACAGCATAGCATTTAGTTCCCAAAAGTTTTTCAAAAAAAGGTATGGCTGTCTGAAGGTCTTTTACAGCAATACCGATATGCTCAATGTATTTTACACTCATTATTTTTAAGCTTTAATTAAAATCTGAGGCAAATGTAAGGGGGAAATGATGGATTGTGCAAATTCTTTTGTTATTTTATTAACAAACCTTATCTAACTGATTACGTTCAAATTACACCCTATTTTAACCAGTTGATATTATTTTTGGGTCTATTCACGGTTTTCTTCATTTTATACTTTGGATAACCGAGAATCAAAGCTGATATTACTTCATTTTCTTCAGGAATGGCAAATACTTCTTTAATACCTTTACCTTTGTTCAGTGCAGGAGGGACTAAGCCGATAATGGTGCTTCCAAGTCCAAGGGTTATGGCTGAAAACATGGCAATGGTCGTGGCAATCCAGCAATCTTCAAGATGCTCAGGGGCATTCAGTCGTGAATGAAAAATCAGCATGCAGGGTGCATTCCTTAAAATATTGTCATCACCGGATTCAAACTTATAATGCCCTGACTTAATGATGGGTAATAAATGGTCTTTTACAGTTGCATACATTGCGGGATGCATCGCTCTTTTCATGAAAAAGTGAGACATTGGATTAGCCATCCAGTCAACCATTTTATCATAAAATGCTGAGAATAACGGTAATGATTCCCTGAGTTTTTTCCGGTTATTGACTACCGTAATCTGTATCACACCACTTTCAAATCCAAATGGCATAAAAGCCAGACTATCAATGATTTTCTGTATCAACTCATCAGGAACTTCCTTGTCTTTAAAATTTCTGACAGATCGTCTTGTGGCCAATAAGTTAACAAAATGCTGATAATCAGGAATATCATGTTGCAAATCAATCACATCTTTTCCATATTCAAAACCATTTACCTGTACACTGTTGGCAGGACAAACCGCCATACATTGGCAACACTTTACACATAAATATTCCAGTTCTTCAGGAAAAAAATAATTTCCGTCATCGCTTTTCAGGATAATGTCGGAAGGACAGACATCGGCACATTCACCGCATTTGCTGCATGTTTCAAAATTAATTGTGTTTTTCATGATTGTTTTTATGTATATTTCAGAAAAAATAAAAAGCACCGAGTAATGTCCGCAGGTTAGCGTATTCCTTTGTATTACGGACCAAAAGGCGGGTGTCCGGTGTTCCGTAGGCAGCAACGGTATATTCAAGTTCGAGAGCCAACATCAGCTTACCTGCCCAATAAACCAAACGTGGGCCGATGCGGTAAACATAGCCAATATCAATGCCTCTTCCATAACTTTTGCCTTCAACAGGGACGGCTGCTCCAAGATTCTTCAGATAGCCACAGAAAATGCCGGGTCGGAAATCACCCTTCATTTTTTCAAATACAATCCAGGCTGAAAGCTGATCGATGGTCGTATATGCAATATTTTCTTTTATAGTATCCACTTTTGCCTCAGCATAGCCGCCCAGCATGAGATGATCGGTCAGATTTTGTCCCCAGACTGCCTGAAGTTTGAGCTGATATTTCCCAAAATCAGATCTGGAAAAAAGGAGTAAAGCCCAGGAATCTATTGAAGAATGGGTAGCAAATCCCTTGGCAGTAACCAGAGAAGGCACCAGAATTTTATAATCAACACCTGCTCCCAACAAATGATTTTCAAGCTTATAATGAAACTGAAGGTGAAGGTTGGGGATTACTGCATTCTGCATATAATCAGGTGTTCTGCCAACAGGGCCTTCATTTGTATAATCAAGCTGAGTACCTGCAACACCAATCAAGCTTAAATGACCAAGCTGTTCTGTATAACGAAGCTGATTTATACGTGAAAATGAGTGAAACGGAGCACCTGAATTCAGTGCGATACTGTTGACCGGAGCTTCCGGAACGTAAAGCGGATGCCAGTAATGCCCAATCAGTAATTTTCTTTTTTCCCAGTCAAGTGTCAGATAAGCATGACGCAAACGCAAACCATTATTATCATTATTACTCACCCCGGTAAAATCAGTTTCAATTAAACCGGAAAGTTTTGCTCCTAATGCATTTCCCCCCTGAATGTTCACCCCCAAACGGGTGGTCATGGCCAGAAAATTCAGGTTATCTTTTGCGTTTAAATCGACTCCGTTGTTATCGTATTTTGCATTTAAGGGATAAAAAGTAAACATTCCTTCCCGTGCCTCAAGGTTCTGCCGGGTATCGTAAAAAGCCTGAAGATTGACAAACCCCTGAAATTTAAAATATTGCTCAAGTTTTTCTTTAAGCTGTGCATTGGAAAAAAATGCCTGTACAGTGAAAATTAATGTGATTAATCGCTTCATAAATAGGGATGTTATTGTTTAACTGATGTTTTTAAACCATGTCCGGTCAGGATAAGAATATTAATTTCGTTATTGTCAAAAAGGTGAATATATCTGGAAAAAGCTGCCCAAACCACAGCAGAAGTCGGTTCGATGAAATAACCCTGAAGCATGGCATTGTGAAGGGCATTTATTATCTCGTCTTCCGAAACCATCAGAAAACAGCCTCCGGAGCCAAGAATTGCACTGATAATCTGATTTTTTCTGCGAGGTTCAGCAATGGCAATTCCTTCAGCAATTGTTTTCTTTATGTCAGGTTTTAACACCCCTGCCACCTCCCCAGCCATGGGAGCACAATTCTCAGCCTGAACACCAATAATTGCCGGCATCTTTTGAATTAGCTGGTATTTTATCATTTCTGAAAAACCAAGGAAAAGACCGATGGCCAATGTACCATTTCCGACAGGAATGATAATTTTATCGGGAAATTTACCTTTAAACTGGTCAACCAATTCGTATGCCAGCGTTTTAATACCCTGATAAAACAAGGGATTAGATACGTGGCTGGCATAATAAATTTGTGAAGATAATCTTATGGCTTCAGCTGCAGCTCTTTCCCTTCCTCCGGAGACTTTAATCACATTGGCACCATAGGCTGATATCTGACGGATTTTGTTCCCTGATGTTTCTTCCGGTACAACTATCCTGCATTTGATTCCTGCCCTGGCAGCATAACAGGCAATAGAAGCTCCGGCATTACCGGAAGAATCTTCAACAATTTCATGAATCCCCTCTTGTTTTAACCTGCTGATGAGCACAGCCGCTCCTCTGTCTTTGTACGAACCGGAAGGGAACAGATAATCATGTTTTATCCAGACATTTTGGTTGTTGATTTTCGATAATTCGAGCGGGGTATATTGCTCGCCAAATCCTATAATATCTGATTCTTCTTCTAAGGGCAAAACGCTAAGAAAACGCCAGAAACCCGATAGATTTTCATTGATCCTGAAATCATTACTGACTTTAATGTCATAAAAATTTCCACAACTGCAGCGGTAGTCTGATCTGTTATAAAGTCTTTTTTCACCACAAAAACTGCATTGCAGAAATAACATACAATCAATCTAAAATGTCTTTTTTCATCTCGTTTCTGGCTATTTCAATCCCATCATTCAACTTTTCTATTAAAGTGGGTAATAGCTCAAGATCAGTCATTTCTTTACCGATACGCTCAATCTTTCTGATTTCTTCCTTCAGAGATTCTATGCCCATCAGGTCAATGGAGGATTTTAACTTATGCGCCAGACTTCCGACTTGTGAAAAGTCTTTTGACTGAAAGGCCTGATTAAGTTCCTCAAGTGTTTCAGCTGAAGTTTCGATAAACAGCGAAACAAATTCCTTTATGGCAGTTTCATCATCTCCAATCATGGATTTCAGATTTGCCAGATCATAAATTTTATTATTCATTGTCAGTTTAATTCAATTTCACCATTTTTTAACATTCTGTAAATAGTTGACTTTCCAATATCAAGTTTTTGTGCAACTAATACGATATTATTGTCATATTTTTTAAGGTAATGAGAAACAATCTGCTGGATGTAGGTACGAAGGGTATTTTCCTCAAGCAGGAAATCTGTCGTTTGCGATGCTGAATTAAAGGTAATATCTTCAGCATCAATATAGTTATTATTGGTCATCACACTGGCAAGTTCAACAACTGCTTTTAATTCCCTGACATTTCCGGGGAAAGGATATTTCATGAGTTTTTCCTGAGCAGCCTGAGTAAAAGTCAGCTTCGGTAATTTATTTTCCTTGCAGAATTCATCAACAAAATACTTTGCTAAAATGAGAATATCATTTCCTCTTTCTCTAAGGGGTGGTAATTCAATGGGGAGCCCCAGCAGCCTGTAATATAAATCTTCCCTGAAATTTCCTTTTTTAACCTCTTCAGCCAGATTTTTATGCGTAGCGACAATGACTCTGACATCGAGCTTAATGACCTGATTTCCACCAACTCTGGTTACTTCCTTTTCCTGAAGTACCCGGAGGATTTTTGATTGCAGGCTTAAATCCATTTCAGCAATCTCATCCAGAAAAATAGTTCCTTTATGCGCCTCTTCAAATTTCCCTATTCTTCGTATGGCCGCTCCGGTAAATGCACCTTTTTCGTGTCCAAACAATTCACTTTCTATCAGTTCACGTGGAATAGCTGTCATATTAACTGCCACAAAAGGTTTTTTGGCTCTGTCGGAATTATAATGTATAGCCTTGGCAACCAACTCTTTACCAGTACCGGTTTCTCCGGAAATTGAAACCGTGATATTTGTTTTGGTAGCTTTTTCCATGAGTCTGAATGCCTTCTGAATGGAAGGGCTGTTTCCTTTGATGACCGAAGTGAATTCGTATTTTTTTCCGATTTCTTCCTTTAACTCCAGAATTTCCTTTTTAAGACTAAGGTTTTCCCTGATGTTTTTCATACAGTTCCATAACCTGTCTTTGGTATCTTCATCCTTCACAATGTAATCGTATGCTCCCTTTTTGAGCAGACCAACTGCTGTCGATACGTCTTCCTGGCCGGAAACTATCACAACAGGTATCTCAGGATTGTATTTTTTAATTTTCTCAAGTACTTCAAAACCGGTCATATCGGGTAGGGAATAATCCAATGATATGGCAGAGGGATTTTTATACAGGTTGGAAACACATTCTTGTCCGGTTGTGAACAATTCCACCTCATAATCAGGGTTTAATGATAAGTTAAAGGCAAGTAGTTCTCCGTACAGTCTGTCATCTTCCACAATAAATATTTTGAATGACTCCATGAATTGCTTGTTTTATGAAGAATTAAAGGCTAAAAATTTCGTCTCAATTTACAACTGTCTTTCTAAATCTTGGAAAATTTTTCAATAAAAATTTTTAAATTCAGAAATAGCACCCGGCAGTTTACCCAAAAAATCCCTGAAAGAATGTAATAAATAAGGAGTTTAAAATTGTTTAAAACATAAACCTTGATTGGCATATTGTTAGTAAAATTAAATGTCTAAATTTCCGGTTTTGAACAGTTTTACAGCACGGCCATTAATCTTTATCGTTGATGACGATCCAATTTATCACAAAATTTTTAGCTATAATTTTAAAAAGGAGAATTATAATAACGTAATGATATTCAGTAGTGGAAGCGAATGTCTGAAACATCTTGATAAAAATCCGGACGTCATTATTCTGGATTATGAAATGAAAGGCATAGATGGAATAGAAACACTAAAAAGGATAAAAGAATATAATCCTGATATAAAGGTGATTATGTGTTCCAGTCAGGAAGATATGGAAGTAGCCATAACTTCGATCAAACTTGGGGCAGTGAATTATGTCAGGAAAAATGAATTTGCATACAACAAATTGCGGTTTTTAATGAAAAAGCTGCTTAACTGATTCATAATTCTTTTCATAGTAAAAAAGGCTGTCAGATGACAGCCTTTTTTTTTAACTCATCGAAAACTGATTATTCGTTTACATAAGCATTGACGCTGGTCCATGGATCAACCCATTCCCCGTCAAAAGAGGAAGGTACGATATACCATTTGCCTTTCACTTCGGCTACTGTGAACACCAGTTCGTGAACCCAACTTTTTTCACTGCCCCAAATATGACAGGTAAATTGTTTTTTGGCATCATTGTAAGCAAATATGACAAAGCCTGTCAGCCCGTAATTGTTTACCCTGTATGTTGCTTTATCCAGTTTATTAGCCTTTTTAAAATCCGGTGATATTAAATCTTTCATCATCTCCTGATTCCCGGCAATCATGTAGTCCAGAAACATTTTCACTACGGAAAGGCTCTTTTCAGGCATGTTTTTCTGAACTGAGGGTTCCGTGTATTTTGAGCCACCTGATTGTTTGCTTCCCTCAATGGTAAAACCAAATTCATCGGCAAAGTTTTGCTGGGCAGTAGCGAACTTTTCATCATAAATCTTTTCCTTTTCACTGATACGGTCAACAATTGCCTGTAGTTTGGCATAATCATCATCGGTAAGTTCCGGCTTAAATTTAATATCAACAAACTCTACATACTCATTCTGTCCAACTGACTTGTAGAATTTGAATAACTCGACTGCAGCATCCCGGAAAGCAGTATTACTTTCCCATGGTCCCATTGTATTAAGCTCTTTCAGACAATTGTCGATGATTGCTATCATGTTATTCAGGCTGTTCATAGCACTTGTTTTATCACCTTCAGATACCTCTGTAACAAAATCCTGAATTCCAGCTACTATTTTATTTTGTAAATCAATGATATAATCATTGTATTCAATAGCAGTTGAAAAAGTTGGCTGAGAATAGCTTTTGAAGCTAAGCATGACTACTGACAACAGTAATGATGCAAAAATTAATTGTACTTGTTTCATATAATTGGTTTAAAGAATTTCGTATTGAATAGCCTTACCCGCAAAAATGTAAATTAATGATAAACAAATTAATGTTTTGTATGTTTATTGTTTAATTACTGTGATTTTATACACTAACAAATTTAAATTAATTGTTCCATGAAAAAATATTTTTTATTGATGATGGTTGCAACATTTTTCACTCAGATTTCCAATGCACAAATCAGCAATTTTTATGAGCTGAAAGCTACCACTATTGATGGTAAAGAATTTAAGTTTTCAAGCCTTAAAGGTAAAAAGGTAATTATTGTAAATACGGCTTCAAAATGCGGATTTACACCACAATATGAGAAACTTGAATCGCTTTACAAGAAATATCAGTCCAAAGGGCTGGTGATTATTGGTTTCCCTTCAAACGATTTTCTTAATCAGGAGCCAGGCTCAAATGAGGATATTCAAAAATTTTGCTCCGTCAACTACGGGGTCACCTTCCCGATGATGAGCAAAATAAAAGTAACAGGCGACAACATGCATCCTGTCTATAAATGGCTCACCGACAAAAACTTAAATGGTAAATTTTCTGAAAAAGTCAGCTGGAACTTCCAGAAATTCCTGATTGATGAAAAGGGAGTGCTTGTGAAGGTCGTTCCACCACGAACCAGTCCCGATGATCCTGAGATTATCAGGTGGCTCGAAGGAAAATAATTTTAAGTAACCGGGTTAAAAAAATTTTTATCTTTACGCTGTAAAAAAAAACAGCATTATGAAAAAGATAATTGTTTTTTCAGCCTTGATGATACCCTTTTTACTTTTTGCACAAGGTTTCAATGAAAGCTTTGACAAGGTTAAGACCATCGAGTGGATTAACAACAAAGCCATTAAAACCAATGCAAATTTTTACAACCTGAGTTCATTGAAGACCAAATGTACCTATACCGAAAACTTTTTTGACAAAAACTCAGCGGCTACCTACAATTTTGACCTGGCAAACGTAACTTTTTCTGTTTCCGGTAAAAATGTCAAAATTGCCTGTAAATCAGGTTCCTGTATTGAATATTCTTTTACCACCCCAACTACCAATGAAAAGAAAAACATTTCTTCTTTTGAACTGCAGGCAGCCGGAAATGTAAATGATTTGTACAAAGCTTTTCTGACTCTGAGAAAACGGGTTGGCCTACAATAAATTGTCGTTCAATTCATTAAATCTGGTAACTATCTCTTCCCACTCTTCCATTTTCTGATCGATTGATGCTTTGATATTGGAATAGTCTTCACTGAGTTTTAATGCATGATCAGGATTTGAAAAATAATCGGGATGATGCATTTTATCTTCGATCTCTTTCAGTTGGTTCTCAAGTTGCTCAATTTGCCTTTCTGTTGATGAAATTTTATTTTTCAGCTTTTTAAGTTCCTTTTCGCTTTCTTTACGCTTCTGAAAACTGGTAGGGCTGTTTTTATTCCGGTTGTCATCAGAAGGCGCAGGAGATTTTTTCAAGGATGCTTTTAAGTTTATTTCAAATGCCCTGAAAGTTTCAACATGATGATGTTCAAGAAATTTGTTGATCGGCCCGGGATGTTCTATAATCCTTCCTCCTGAAAACTCAAAAGTTTTGTTGGTCAGCCCTTCCATGAAATCCCTGTCGTGAGAAACCAGGATCAATGTTCCGTCAAACTCCTTCAATGCATTTTTTAAAACCTCTTTTGAACTGATATCCAAATGGTTGGTAGGTTCATCTAAAATCAGCACATTGGAGGTCTTCAGTAAAAGTCTGGCAAGGGCAAGCCTCGATTTCTCGCCACCTGAAAGCACCTTCACCTTTTTATCCATGTCTTCATCGCCAAACAGAAACACACCCAGCAGGGTACGAATTTTCTGTATTCCAGAAAACTCACCGCTTGCTTCTCTTTCAATAGTTTCATAAACTGTCAGCGATTCATCTAAGGTATGTTCCTGAATCTGAGCATAATAACCCGTTTTAATCTGATGGCCGAACTTAATCTCCCCTTCATATTTTTCAAGTTTCATCAATATTTTGACAAGTGTTGTTTTACCTTCTCCGTTTTTTCCAACAAAAGCAATACGGTCTCCCCTGTCGATCCGAAAGTCGATACCGTTTAAAACTGTTTTCTCTCCATATTTTTTCACCAGCTGACTGCAGTCAAAAATAAGCTGACCTGAATGAGGTGCTTTGGGGAATCTGAATTTTATCTGGGCATTATCTGTTTCATCCAGTTCAATTCTTTCAATTTTCTCAAGTCTCTTTAATTTCGACCTGACCTGTTTTGCTTTAGTATTTTTAGCCCTGAACCTTTCGATAAATCTTTCCTGCTGCTCAATGTAACGTTGCTGATTTTTTTGAGCATTTCGCTGAGTTTCAAGCCGTTGTTCACGAAAAGCCAGAAAATCATCATACCTCAACTTATAATCGTAAATACTGCCGTTAACTACTTCTATAGTTCGTTCACAAACATTATTCAGAAAAGTTTTATCATGAGAAATAATGATCATGGCTCCCTGATAATTTTTAAGAAAATCCTCCAGCCAGAGAATAGAATCAATATCGAGATGATTGGTAGGCTCATCAAGCAATAATAAATCAGGCCTGAGCAGGAGAATTTTTGCCATCTCGACCCGCATCTGCCATCCTCCGCTGAATTCGGTTATTTTTCTGTTAAAATCAGCGGGGCTGAAGCCAAGACCTTTCAGAATTTTTTCCACATGACTTTCCTGACGGGCTTTATCCAGAAAATTCAGACGATCATGTTTTTCTGCCAAAATATTCAGAAGTTTCAGGTACTGCTGATCATGATGATCCGTCATTTTTTCAAGCCTGATCGTCAGCTCATTTAATTCCTTTTCAATCTGATTGACTTCCTGAAATGCTTCAAGAGCTTCCTCAATAACCGATTTTTGCTCATATTTGCCAAGCTCCTGCCTCAGATAGCCAATGGTTTTTCCCTCAGGAATCACCACTGTTCCCTGATCAGCCTGTTTTATTCCGGCTATTATATTCAGTAAAGTAGTTTTCCCTGACCCATTTTTTCCAACAAGCCCAATTCTGTCACGGGGATTAATGATAAATGAAACCGACTTCAGCAGCTCTTTACCCGGATAATAAACCGAAATATTTGATACAGAATACATGATTTAGCAAAAGGCTGCAAAATTATTACATTATCACTGAACAGACAGCCTGATATCTTTTGTTAAAGTCCGTTTGAAAAGATGAAAATTCTTTTGTGTATCTGCCCTCTTCACATTAACATTGCAACAGAATCAAAACCTTAAATTGTAAAAGTATGTTAAAAAAATCAACCTTATTCTCACTGGTCGTACTAATAACCGTTTTACTGAGTTCATGTGGTAAATATGAAGAAGGCCCGGCTTTTTCCCTTGCAACCAAAAAGGCACGTCTGACTGCCCGCTGGAAAGTGATTGAAATGAACGGAATCGCTGTAGCGGGAAATGTTGTCTGGATTTTTGAGAATAATGGCTCTTTTGTGATGGAGTTTAATGGCAATCCGAATAATAACCCTGCAAAATGGGATTTTGAAGATGCAAAAGCTAAAGTAAGCATCTATTTTGAGCAGGATGATGTAACTATTTATTATGACATTATTAAACTGACCAGCAACGAAATGTGGCTTGACCAGGAAACCGGTGGTGGAAATTACGTCAGATACAAGTTTGAGCGGGATGAATAGACCTGTATTTCAGTTTACTGAAAAAAAACTTATCCCCTTTAATTTTCAGGCAAAAGTGTTTCTTCCGTAGAGGAAATGTAATTCACACCTCTTTTCTTCAAATATTCAAGCATAAATGCCACACATTCAGGATATTTCCCGATAAATTCCGGATAAATCAGCCCTTTTTGCCTGAAAATACCTGAGGTCAGCATCCTGACTGCAGCAGTAGCTGTATATCCGGTCGTTCTGGCCATTGAGTGAATACCGGTTTTTTCATCATAAGTATCGAGCAGGTCCCATCGGAAAATCTTCCTGATTTTTTCTCCATTATGTCCGGAAATGCCTTCCACAATAACCGTCATGATTGTCAGGTCTTTTTCATGTTCATTCAGTTTCCATAAAGGGAAAAGAATCTGTGAGGTAAAATCGAGAGGTCTTATTTTAATACCCTGATAATCAATCAACTCTTCACTGAAGAAACCACAATCCTTCAGAAACTGAATTTTTGAAATATGCCCGGGATAACGTAAAGTTTTCTCAACCATATCCGGACAAGGAATATTTTTCAGCATGGAACGAAGTCCATCTGTATTGAAGGCTTCAAGTGTGCCAAGATTGGGGAAATCAATAAGTTCAGCTTCTGAAAGTGCAGGCATGACAATTATTTGGCCACCTTTAACATAGCGTGCAGGCCTTGTATATTCCTCAATCACATCAACAGGACTAAACACCGCCTTGTATTCAAATGGATAGTTGCGGATAACAGGCAAACCACCCACATAAATTCTGATTTTCTGTGTTTCAATAAGTTGATAATGGGCAAATCCAGCCAGAATATAGCTCATGCCTGGTGCAACACCACAGTCAATCATTGCAGTTATATTTTTTTCGATGGCTAACTTTTCCAACGGTTCCGGATCTTCAGGAAAAAAGGAAATATCCACCAGATTAATCCCTGATTCAATAACCCATTTGGTAACCCGATATCCTAAAAATCCGGGTAATGCATTGACAATCAAATCGTAGCTTTGGACTGTCCTTTTCAGTTTTTTTTCATCACCGGCATCCAATCGCAGGGTATTTATGGCCGGATTTCCCTTAAGTTTTTTCAGCCGTTCATCATTGGCATCAGCTACATCCACCTTATATTCAGCATCATTAGCCAGATCAAGTGCCATCGGCCTTCCGACCAGTCCGGCACCCAGTACAAGTATTTTCATTTTTAACAGCATTTTAAATTTCCTTCAATTTTAATCATTATCGGGAAAAGCTGCATTCGTCTTTCCTTGATTTTTTTAATGCTGGAAAAATTCTAAATTTTGGAAAAAACTTTCATTCATGCTTAAACACAACCAATTGAATTTGTTTAACTTATAGATTATGAAGGATTTTTGAAGAATGATTATCAAAATCAAACTGATGCGAAAAATCACATTAAACTTTTTATTCCTGACCTTGGCATTATTTGCTGTTCAACACTCAGCATTTCCTCATTCCAGCCACATCAACTATCAGGAAGCACGGATTATCAAAGATTTAAGAATCATTAAAGACTCCAGTTTACAAAATGAAGTTTTTATACCTCTCCTCCATGACGATTGGTTTAATCAGATGATTACCACCCTGATTTTTCTGAAAGATACTGAAAATGAATTAAATATAGAATTAAACAAGACAGAAAACAGTTCCATCAAAACTTATTCGAATGAAGAAATGCTAATTCCTGAATCAATCTCAACCAAATCAAATCCTTCATCTCTCAGTAATAACTCCAGAAATTTCCGGACAATAGCTAATAAAATGTCAAAACTCTAGCCCTGAGTGTAAAACATCTCAGATTATCATTCAATATCTTTAATCGCCTGACATTCCTTTCTTTATCAGATATTGATTTTAATACTGATTGATTACCATATCATTAAAAATTTCAACCTATTTTTTAGAATAATTCTAATTTTGTAAAATTTCCAATTTATACATTTCTCATTAAATATGAAAAATAATCCCATTTTGAGAAAATCAATAATGAGATGATTTTCTGTAACTACCTGTAAATCTGCAATTTATTTGTACGGCAAATAGCTTGATATATTATTTACGCCAAACAAAAATCATGAATAGAAGATTTGTCATACTGATAATCCTGGGTTACTTTCTGACGATCAGCTTTCATGTAAATTCAACAAACTATTATACCATTGATAACGGGAACTGGTCTTCTCAAAAAAACTGGCGAAACAACAATATTCCTCCTTACATTTTGCCGGCAGGCGATACGATTTTCATATACAATGATATTACTTTTCCACAGAACCTGACCATTTATGGGGTACTGATCATTGATTATAATGATATTCTGGCCGATAACGGAAAAAAAAATGTATCCATTAATAATTACGGAAAAGTAATCGTTTATGGCATTCTGAACTGTCAGGATCTGACTGTCAATTCAAACAGTACCCTTGAAATATATGGGGCTGTGGTTGTGGAAGGGACATATAGTTGCTCTGGTAGCATAAATATTGAAACCACACAGTCGAATACAGGCAATCTGCTTGTTAAAGGAATCATAAACGGGCAGCGGTCCGTTTCATTCAAACGTTATATTGAAGCAGACGGATGGCATTATTTCTCATCACCTGTGTCAAACGGTAATACAAATTCTTTTATGGGGATGGCTGTGTATTCTTACAATGAGACTCAGGGGAGCTGGACCCGGCATGGTGCCAATGAAGCCTTTCAGGTAATGAAAGGATATGACGTTTATCTGAAAAACTCAGGTAAAACTATTCAGTTTGAAGGGCAGTTCAATAATGGGGATTATAGCATTAACTTAACCAGAACCTTAAATGGAGGTTTAGGCTATAATCTGGTCGGGAATCCTTATCCTACCACAATAAACTGGAACACATCAAATGGATGGAATAAGGTCAATGTCAATAACGCCATCTATATCTGGGATCCTGTATCGAAAAATATCACTTCTTATGTAAACGGAATAGGACAAAACGGTGGAACCAACCTTATTCCACCGACATCTGCATTTTTCGTCATCTGCAACAACACTTCGGGCGGCAATTTAACCGTACATAACAGTGCCCGCGTATCCGATATTGTCAATTTCAGGGAAATCCAGAATAATGATTTTCTTTCTATTACATTATCCGGTAATCAATTTAAAGATGAAACCATTATCAGATTTCAACCCAACACCACTGATAATTTTGAATCCGACTGGGACGCCCTGAAAATGTTTTCATTTGAAAAAACTGTTCCCCAACTCTACACCATCACCGGTAAAAATGAATATCTGGCTATCAGTTCTTTTGACCGGCCATCTCAGTCAATTTCAGTTCCTTTAGGCATCTATATCCCTGCTGACGGACAATATACCTTCAAATTTGACCTGACCAACCTGAACGAAAACTTTGATTTCATTTTAGAAGATCATTTCACCAAAGAAGTTTTTAATCTTCGGGAAGGGAATTATACATTTTATTCAGTAAACGGCACAGATGACAGTAGATTTACCTTACATGTTCTTCCTGTTCAATCAGTTACAGATATTACTTCTTCCGCCAGCAATAACGAAACAGTAAAACTCCCATTGATTTTTGCTTCAGGAAAAACCATCAATATTTCAGCAGAAGAAAACATACCTGAAAATATAGCAGTAGTCGATATCACCGGAAGAATCATTTATTCATCCAAGGCAAATGTCAGCCGGATTACAGTTGAATCAGGTGGTGTTTATACCGTCTTATTTACATTAAAAGGAAGACCATTTTCAAAAAAAATAATTCTTGACTAACCAGTAAGCAGTATTGGTTCTATCTGTTTGGCGTAAAAGGCCCCGGTATCCGGGGTCTTTTTATTATAAAAAGGTAACAAAATCGTTTGCCGGTTTTCTGCTTTGCTGATGCCGGTTTTCGTCAACGCTGTCAGCGGGATAACCAAGGGGAAGAACGACCAGAGGTTCGAGATGATCCGGGAGTTCCAATATTTGACGCAGCTTATCCGGATCAAAAGCACAAATCCAGCAGGTGGCAAGTCCCTGCTCGGTGGCAGCAAGCGTAATATGATCAACCATGATGGCAATATCAATATCAGCATGGTCTTTTGCATCTTTCTGCCTTTTCCAGCTCAGGGAATGATCTCCGCAAAAAACAAAGACCACCGGAGCAGCTGCAAACCATTCTCTTGGATAAGCATCATGTATTAAAGACAGGATCCCTGAATCCCTGACAACAAAAACTTTCCATGGCTGGCGGTTAGCCGCTGAAGGGGCTATTCGACCACATTCAAGCAAATAATTTATCTTTTCCTCCTCTACCGGTACCGGCTGATATTTCCGACAGGAATATCTTTTCTTTGCCAATTGTAAAAAACCATTCATACAGCAGATTTTTATCTTAATTTCAGGCTTGTAAAATTAGTAACTCTTTTAATTTTCTTATCTTTACAATCAAAAAAATAGTGTGATTATTGAAAAAACTGCCCCATTTAATGTAACAGTGTTTTAATTCAGGTTTATGCTCAGTTTTTTTTCAAAATATTCTTTCAGGCACTTTCTTTTACTTTTTATCTTCACCTTACTGTTTAGCATTCATGCATTTCCTCAAATGAAAGGAATTTATACTGTTGGTAAAAGCAGTTCCGATTCATTTCAATCTATTCAGGAAGCTGTTGACAGTATTATCAGTCAGGGAATTTCCGGAAATACCATCATTAAAATAAAAGGTGGCAGTTACAATGAGCAGATTATCATTAAATGGTATTCAGGCGCTCAACTTTATTCACTGACTTTTGAACCCTACGATACTTCACCTGTCCTCATCTGGTACTCCCCTGCTCTGACCAACACAAATTATATCATCAGAATTGATAGTGCCGGCAACATCAACTTTAACCAGCTGAACTTTAAAAATTCCTCCCAAAATGCCGGAAGAATCATTGAATTATATGGAGACTGCACCCGCATTTCCTTTGAAAAAAATACATTTTATGGCGTTAAAACAAATGCCACATCAGATAATTTTGCCATTATATATGGGTCAGGGAATATTTGTGATTCATTTTTCATCGACTCCAATATTTTTTATGATGGCTCTACTGCCATACTCATCAATGGCCCGACAGTACCATCGGCAGGGAACAGAATAAGCAACAATTTATTCCTTAATCAATATTCTTCAGCCATTGAATCAGAAAACCAAAACGGAATTATCATCACCGGAAATATTATACAAACCAACAGCTTTCATACACAATTCATTGGGATAGAGTTATCTGCAAGTTCAGGCCCGAATCAGATATCGGCAAATAAAATCAGTCATAATACCAATGGATTCAGTATTTTGTTAAATAAAGTCAACTCTTCAAAGGGAAATGAAACATGGGTAACAAATAATTTTACAGCACCGGGAGGAAATGCGGCTGCCATTGGTATATTCATCGAAACCTGTAGTTTTATCAATGTTTTTCACAATAACATTCATATCAGCAGTACCACACTGGGAAGTGCAGGCAGGTGTATCAACATCCAGAACAGTAGCGGCTATTGCGGAAACATTAATATTTTCAACAATATCATGGTGAACAGAGGACCTGGTTTCGGACTAATTACTTTCACAACAGATACTATTTCAGCCAATTATAATTGTTATTATACAAGCGGATATATTGGTTACTGGAACGGTTATCTGAGCAATACCTTATCAATCTGGTCATTATATTCAAAGCAGGACACCAATTCCATGGTGGCCAACCCACTTTTTTACAGCAACACCGACCTGCATATCCGCGAAAAACAGCTTGCCGGAAAAGGCAAATATTTTTCTGAGGTAGCAACAGATATTGACGGAGAAATACGCGATACCGGTCGTTGCACCATAGGAGCAGATGAGTTGATTCTTTATAACCGCGACCTTGCCGTATTACAGTTTTCACCGGCTGCTCTTTTATGTCCCGGAGACAGTGCTCCCGTTCATATTAAAATAAAAAATGCCGGAACAGATACCGCCTTCAATTTTATAACACGACTATATATTGATAATCAATTAACTGACAGTATTTACCACATTACCAACCTTGTGCCAGATGCAGAAACTGACATTAGTGGCGGAATGGTATATATGCCTTTTAACAAACCAGTGAAAGTCAGTGTTAATGTTTTATTTGCAGGAGGGTTAACCGACCAGAACTACAAAAACAACTCCATGGAAAAATCATTATGGCCTGCATTCAAAGACACTTTAATCATTGATAAACAAGGCAAGGGCAACTACCTAAGCATCGGAGAAGCATTCTCAGATATTCAATCCAGAGGAATATGCAACAACCTGACCTTGCTTATTAAACCCGGTGTTTATACCGAACAATTGAATCTTGACAGCATTCCTGGCCTTTATTATCCTAAAAAACTGAATATCATTGGATTAAAATCAAATCAGGACAGTGTAGTTATCCGATTCGGATCCGTCAACTGGTATGCAAATTATGTCTTCAGAATCGGTATCAGCAACCTGAGTATTAAAAACATCAATTTCATTGCCGATGGAAATGTTTATGGTAAAATCATTGAACTGAGCGGCACAAACGCAAACCTGATTTTTGACAGCAATGCATTTTACGGACAAAAAGTTACTAATACATCAACAGAATTTGCACTGATTTCCATGTCAGGAGATAATTTCAGGGATACCAACCTTGTTTTCAGGAATAATTATTTTTCAGATGGTTCATACGGGATTTATCTGGCCGGAAAAGACAATATAAGCTACAACAACAACTGTTTGTTTTTCAACAACATTTTTACCAATCAATATGGATACGGATTGTATTGCCTTTATTTCAGAAACCTCGATATTCAGCAAAATATTATTAATAATAATGTGAGCGCTTCATATTATGCAGGAATTTATACCTATTACTGCAGCAATATCAGGCAAATCGGGAGGAACAGGATATTCCTGAATTCAGGAAGTTCAGGGATATACCTGATAGCCAGTCCGGGTATTACCACCAACAAGAGCCTGATTTCCAACAATTTCATTGATATGTATGGCAAAGAAACGAATGCCCGTTGCCTGATGCTCGACAACAGTTCAAATTTCAACGTCTATCATAATACTTTCAGGCAGGGAAATCAATATTATGCAGGGACTGTCCTCGACATGACATCTTCCACCTCAGGTATTGACATCAAAAACAATATTTTCGTCAACACAGGCGGCTCCATGGTCATTAATGCGGCAGGCACGAACAATATTACCAGCAATTTCAATATCCTTTACACAATTGGCAGCAATTTCGGGAACTGGAACGGTTTACGGACATCATTTACAGATTGGGTTACTGCCAGCAATCAGGACAAACAATCCAAAAACCTGTCTCCCCTGTTTAAAGATACAAAAGACCTGCATTGCCAGGACATAGCCTGTGATTCAGCGGGAACTCCCCTCCCTGCTGTTAAAACAGACATAGACGGAGATAGCAGAAACAGTCTGTATCCAGATATAGGCGCTGATGAATTTATTCTTAAAAACTCAGACGTTTCCTTAAACGGTTTCCCTTCATTCAGCAGCCCTTCATGTGACGGACAACATAAACTTTCAGTCAGCCTTCAGAACAGAGGGAAAAGCCCACTCGACAGTATCATGATTTACTGGAAAATCAATCAAAATCAATTCAGTTCGAAATACTATTTCAACAAACTAAAGTATTTCCAGACAATTAACCTTTTGCTGGGAACTTATCATTTCAGTGCAGACTCAAATTATTCGATAGAAGTAAAAGCCGGATGGCCAAATGGAAAAGCTGATGAAGACAGCAGTAATAATATCATTGTTACCACCCATCTGAACCTGCTTCCTACACCCGGACAACTTCAGATTACTGAAGACACAGTATGTCCGGGATATTCCGCACAGCTAAAGGCATTTTCTCCGAATGCAAGATACTATTACTGGTATGAAAATCAGAACGTTGGGAAAGTAATCGGTTTTGATTCCCTGTTTAAAACACCTTTATTGGAAAAGAGCAGGACCTATTATGTTGTGGCAGGAAGTAAAATGAAACCCGACAGTCTGAAAATTCCATTTACCACATCCCTTTCAAACCTGACCAACGGAAATATGTTTGACGTGATAACAAACACAAAAAGTATCTGGATAGACAGCTTCGAAGTACATACACAGTACAAAAACACCTATACCTTTCTCATTTACACAAAAAACGGCAGCTCAAGCGGATATCAGAACGACAGTCTGTCGTGGACGAGGCATGATTCCATCACGGTTCAGGCATCAGGTTTTGGCAAACCGACACGGATCCCACTCACCACTCCCATTTATATCGGACCTGAAGATACCTATTCCATTTATATTACCACATACCAGATGAGTTTTGTTAATTTTACACCCGGCTCCGGTACCATAAACGGAGCAGATTTCAGTATTTCAAACGGGATAGCCTTGGATTACCTCTTTGAAGCTCAGTATGCAACTCCTGCTGTCTGGAATGGCAATGTTTTTTATTCAACCGGCTCATATTGTTCGACATTACCCGCAGCAGCAAGGGCTCTGGTCAGGGATAAAATTCAGGCTAAATTACCGGATGATACTTCACTATGCAGTGGCAATACTTTGTTCCTGGATGGAGGTGATGACCTGTCGGCCAGTTATCATTGGACTGTATTACCTTCCAACCAGAATATTTCCTCATACGACACAATAACTATTTATAAAACAGGGACTTACCGACTTACAGTTGAAGATATATGCGGCAACAAATCGATCGATACCATAAAAGTCAGCGCTGCCGTTTCACCTGAAGCTGATTTCAGCATTGATAAACCCGAACAATGCCTGAAAGACAATAAATTTCTTTTCACCAATAAAAGCTTTTCCTTGCTTGATTCCATGACATTTAAATGGGATTTTGGAGATAGTCAGTACAGCTTCCTCAGAGATGCAGGATACAGTTATAGCAAAACAGGAAAATATGCGGTAGTTTTAACTGCCATCACCACCAAAGGGTGTATTGATACCGCACTCCGATACATTGAAGTGTTTCCTTCTCCACAGGCAAAATTTGAAATGTCAGGACATCAATTCTGCCTTTATCCTCATCAGGTTACATTCCTGAATAAATCTGTCATCGACAGCGGAACACTTCATTATTACTGGGATTTCGGTGATAACGGGCAATCACAGCTATTTGAGCCTGTTTACACCTATTCAAAAGCAGGGAGTTATATCATCCGGCTAACGGTTTCATCCGAAAACAATTGCAGGGATAGCTTTTCTGATAGCGTGGTGATAAAACCCAACCCTGTCGTTAATCTTGGAAACGATACGGTTATTTGTGCCGGAAAACGAATTTTATTAAATGCAGGATTTGGCTTCGACAGTTATTTATGGTCGAATGATTCTATCGATCCGGTTATCCTTGTCGATTCATCAGGTACCGGAATCGGGACAAAAGTGGTTTGGGTAAGGGTTACCCATCACGGTTGTGAGACAACAGATAGCATTCTGATTACCTTTAAAAACTGTACCGGCATAGAGGAAATCAGCTATCTGAAGCCATCTGTTTATCCTAATCCGGGGCAACAGGAGCTTTGGATTTCTTTCCCTGAAAATAGCCCCACATCCTCTTACAAAATAAAATTTTATGACCTTTCAGGAAAATGGCTCATGACTCATTCCTCTGATGAGAAAAGATTTAAAATTGATACAGGTAATCTGAGCCCAGGCTCCTATCTCATTCAAATTGATGATGGTACCGGTTTGTGGAAATATTTGTGGATTAAACAATAAACATTCAGATTGTTAATAATCTCATCCATACACCTCAGTCATTAAAGGCGAAATTTGCAGCGTAATTACATGATTTATGATTATTCGCCTTCAACCCTTAACCGAACTTCGCCACAAGCTTCATCAACAGGCTGAATTATCCGGAAAAGAAAGAAAGACTGCTGAAATCATTCTTTCATTTATGAAAAAACACAGGGCAGACGAGGTCATAACACATATTGCCGGAAACGGATTAGCCTTCATTTACAAAGGCAAAACAAGAGGCCCGAAAATAATGGTCCGGGCGGAAATGGATGCGCTACCCATTGCCGAAAAAAATGAAAATATTTACCGGTCGGCAAATGAAAATGTTGCACATCAGTGCGGACATGACGGACACATGGCTATTCTTTGCGGTTTAGGCCGATATTTAGCCGAAAACAGGCCGGATTACGGTCGGGTCATCCTCTTGTTTCAACCCTCAGAAGAAGATGGCAGAGGTGCCCTTGAGGTACTCAACGACCTTGCTTTTCCACCGCTGACACCCGATTATGTCATTTCATTTCACAATCTGCCGGGGTTTCCTTCCAAAAGCATTATCTGTAAAGAAGGATTATTCAGCATAGCATCTGCCGGATTAAAGATACATTGTAAAGGCAAAAGCGCTCATGCTGCTTCCGATAAAGAAGGGTTCAATCCTGTACATATTGCTTCCTATATTATCAACGAGTTTGAAGAACTGAACAACAAGGAAATTACAAAAGATTTCAGCAGAATCACTGTTACCCATATTCATGGAGGCGTTCCCGGTTTCGGAATTCTTCCGGAAGATGCCATTTTATATGTCGTGGTCAGGGCATTCAGAACTGACGATTTTGAGATGCTTAAAAAAACCATGGAGAAGATCATTGATGAACTGTATGAGCGTCATGGCATTGAAATCAATTATTCCTGGCATGATGAATTTTTACCTGTGGTTAACGACAGTGAATGTGTTCAGGTTATCCGCAATGCTGCAACCATCAATGGATTCGAATATATTCAGTTGAGGAAAGCCAATTTATGGTCAGAAGACTTCAGCCACTTTACCAGCAGGTTTAAAGGAGCCATGTTTTGCATCGGCAGTGGTATCCATCACCCGGAACTGCATACACCGGATTATGATTTTCCGGATGAAATAATTGAACCCGGGATAAAAATGCTTACTTCAATCATCCATCAAATATCAAAAAATGGGAATCAGGGAACTCGTTCTTAAAAACAGAAGTTACAGGCGATTTTACGAAGAAGTAAAAATCGACAGAAAAACACTTGAAGAGCTGGTTGATTTGGCAAGGCTTTCTCCGTCAGCCAAAAATCTTCAGCATTTCAAATACCATCTTGCCTGTACACCTGAAATTTGTGAACAGATTTTTCCCTGCACCGCCTGGGCAGGACTGCTCAAAGACTGGAAAGGTCCTGAACCCGGAGAAAGGCCTGCAGCCTATATCACCATGTTGCACGATACCTCCATCAGCCCGAATACCTGGCACGACCAGGGCTTTTCTGCCCAAAGTATTTTGCTGGGAGCAGTTGAAAAAGGGTTGGGTGGTTGTGTGATCGCTGCCCTCAACAAACCGAGGCTTAAAGAAATTCTTCAACTCCCTGATCATCTTGATATTGTTTTCACCATTGCACTGGGAAAACCAAAAGAAATCATTGTGATTGATGAACCGGGAGAAGACGGTAATACGGCTTACTGGAGAGATCAAAATCAGGTACATCATGTCCCGAAACGCAGCTTAAGAGACCTTATCATCAATTAACATGGATACTTTCAGAGAAGAAATCCTGTTAAAACTCCAGACAGTTAGAAAAAGCCTCCTGCTGAAAATGATTGATGAAATAAAGGACGATCCTGCAAGGCTCAGGGTTTGGGTGGATGTTGCCTTGTCAGATATACCAAAAATCAGTTATCACGCCTGCTGGGGATTGCTTTACCTGAGCCAACGCTTTCCCGGAATACCAGAGCCTTATACTGATCGTATTATTGACAAATTGACGAATACTTCTTCAGACAGTCAGCTGGCTACTTTACTCAGTGTGCTTTATTTTACTGATTTTGATACTAGTAAATTATCAGGGAGTATAAACTTTATCAGCCATCTATTATTTCACGAAAAGAAGCAAACCTTTATAAAAACTTATTCTCTCCGACTGCTTTATAAAATCGGGGACAAACTGCCGGAGTTCAGGGAAGAAATTGCTGAAATCATGAAATTAACCTCTGAGTTTTCTGATAAAAGCTATCTGAAGAAAAAGGCTTATGATTACTGTAAACGACTGAGCAGAAAACGATAATCTAATCTTTTTTAACACTTAATTGCTGCGTAAATTTCTGACTGCCGAGTTCTGCAGTAACAATATATGACCCATTTGGCATACGGTCAGTAAAGTATTCGATTCTTAATTCTTTTTCAAGAATATCATTGTAAAGTTCATCGATAAGCATTCCTTTAGAATCATAAATACGGAGAACCAGTTTATCGGGTTTTTCAGTCTGAACGAAAATGGTAAAAACAGTTTTTGCGGGTGAGGGAAAAACATTCAGAAAAGAAGCATTTTCTTTTACATCCATGCCTGCACCCTTATCAATCCAGGAGGTAATTTTAGGAGCAAGCGGGCTTGCCTGTGGCGACAAATAGTCATAAAATGACCCGTCTTCATTGATAAGAAACTTCTGGAAATTCCATGATACAGGTGCATCTTTCACCCCATTTTGCGATTTTTGTGTCAGCCACGCGTATAAAGGATGAATATTGCTGCCGGTTACACTGATTTTCGACATCATTGGAAATGTTACATGATAATTGCTTTGGCAAAAATCGAGTATTTCATTGTCGTTCCCGGGTTCCTGACCTGCAAAATCATTAGACGGGAAGCCTATGATGACAAAACCCCTGTCTTTATAATTTTCATACAATTGCTGCAGATCGGCATACTGTGGGGTATAACCGCAATATGAAGCAGTGTTGACGACCAATATTTTTCTTCCTTTGAAAATTTTCAGGTCAACAGAATCTCCCACAATGTTTTTCACCTTAAAGTCAAAGAAATTTTTTGACTGGGGAAAAACTAACTGGGTGGTCATTAAATAAATAACAAAGCCAAGGATTTTTTTCATGGTTTAATACGTTCGAGTTCAACAGTAAAATGACGCATCAGGGGAGCTTCATAAACGATTTTAAAACCATGTTTTATTTCATTTCTTCTTTCATAAACATTTGCCAGTGCACAGGCTACATATTCAATATGATTGTTGGTATAAACCCTTCGGGGGATGGCCATGCGCAGAAATTCCAGTTTAGGATAACGGTTCATACGGGTAATGGGGTCTCTGTCTGCAAGTAATGTTCCAATTTCGACAGCCCTGACGCCACTTTCGAGGTATAATTCAACCCCCATGAGTTGTGCAGGATATTCTTCCTGAGGAATATGCGGATAAAACTTAAGTGCATCAACAAAAACAGCATGTCCGCCAATTGGTTTCTGAACAGCAATTCCAAATTCTTCTAACCTTTTACCAAGATATTCAACCTGACCTATTCTGGCTTCCAGATACCGAAAATCTGTTCCCTCCAGTAAACCCTGAGCAATAGCATTCATATCTCTGCCAGCCAGTCCTCCGTATGTGATATAGCCTTCATAAATGATATTCAGGTTACAGGTCTTTTTGTAAAGTTCTTCATCATTCATGGCAATAAAGCCTCCGATATTTACGATGGCGTCTTTTTTGGCACTCATGGTCATAAAATCGGCATAGCTGAACATTTCCCTCGTAATATCCCTGATAGCAGCCTGTTCATAACCAGCTTCACGTTTTTTAATGAAATAAGCATTTTCTGTAAAACGTGCCCCGTCAATCATAATCCTGACACCATATTTTCTGGCAAGGGCTGAAACATCCTTCAGATTCTGCATCGAAACGGGTTGCCCTCCGGAAGTATTACAAGTTACTGTGATAGCAATAAAAGGAATTTTATTGGAGGGATATGTTTTCAATACTTTTTCTAATTTATCGAGGTCAATATTTCCTTTGAAGGGATGCAGGTTGTTGACATCAAAAGCCTCATCAATCGTACAATCAATACAGCTAGCCTTTCGTAATTCAATATGCCCTTTGGTGGTATCAAAATGTGAATTGCCGGGAACGACATCCCCTTCTCTGACCAAAGCACTGAACAATACATTCTCAGCTGCACGCCCCTGATGAGTTGGCAGAACGTATTCAAAGCCGGTAATATCCGTTACAACAGACTTCATCTTAAAGAATGATGAAGCTCCGGCATAGCTTTCATCACCTTTCATTATTTCCGACCATTGCAGATCGCTCATAGCTCCTGTGCCTGAGTCTGTCAGCAAATCAATAAAAACCTGATTACTTTTCAGTTTGAAAAGATTATACTTTGCTTCCTTTATCCATTTTTCCCGCTCTTCTCTGGTGCTGGTATAAACATTTTCAATCATTTTAATTTTGTAGGGTTCGGCATAAGGTAATGGTCTCATGAGCAAATATTTTTGAGCGTTTTGAAAAATTTTAAAAAACCCGGCAGTCAGGAACCATGGTCTTTCAAATTCAGATAAATTTGCTTTTTACTAAAATACAAGATTTTATGCATTTTTTAAAGGTATTAAAGCTTGCCAAAAATACTAATTCTGAGAAAAAACCAAATTTTTTTTTAAAAAAGTTAAATTAATGATAACCAATAATTTACAAAAATGAAACCTCACTATAACAAATCAATTCTGATACAGCTGCTGTCTGATTTTTTTCATCGCTCCTTTATGCACTATGCACTTTGGTTTTCCGAAGCCCGTCATCAGTTAGGAGACGAAAAAGCCTATTTACTGATAAAAAAAGTATGGGATCAAAGCTTTCCGCTGCAAATGAACCGATTGGCCAAAACATTGGGCTTTGAACTTCAGGATAACCTGCCCGTTGCATTGCATGAAAAAAGTGAAGAAGAATTACAGGCATTGCTGAGTGCGATGGCTGCAAACTGGCTCGCTAATGACGGTATCTGGTTTCAGGCCATTGAATTTCAATATGGTATGAACGAAGCCAAACGCTGTAACGACAGCTGCTGGGCACAGTTTTCACCCTTCGAAGCACATGCCATAAAAAAAATGTTACAACTCCCCGAAAATGCGGGTCTTGACGGGTTGAAAAAATCACTGGCTTTCAGGCTGTATGCCTTTATCAATGAACAGGAAATAGTAGAGGAAACTGAAACCAGTTTTGTGTTCAGAATGAAAAGATGCAGGGTTCAGGATGCCCGTAAACGAAAAGGACTGGCAGATTATCCGTGCAAATCGGGTGGCATGGTAGAATACACCACTTTTGCAGAAACCATTGATAAAAACATAAAAACAACCTGTATAGGTTGCCCCCCTGATCCTCATCCCGAAGAGTGGTACTGTTCATGGAAGTTTACGATATAAAGTACTGATAATCTTATCGTTTTAACAGATATTTTTTTACAAAAAAATTTTTCATAAAAAATATCTCAAGTAATTTCTTTTTCGTATAATTGCTTGATTTTTCTTCTCTCAAAAAACTGACGAATGAAAAAAATCCGGATACTTCAGGTGGTATTTGACACGGAAATAAAACCTTATGAAATTCCGGCATTCAGGGGAGCAATCATTTCAAAAGTAGGGAAAGAAAATATTTTGTTTCATAATCATCTGAACGGAAATGCCTTTCTTTACAGGTATCCGCTCATTCAGTACAAAAATATCAGCAACCGGCCAGCCATCATGTGTGTTGATTACGGAGTGGATGAAATTCATAAATACTTTGAAAAAAAAGACTGGGATATTCAGATTGGAGACAGATGGCTCGACATGAGGATTTATAAGCTTTTTATGAACCAGTTTATCATGCAGGTGTGGGATAAAATGTTTCAGTATAAAATCAATAACTGGATTGCGCTGAATCAGGAAAACTACCTGAGGTATCAGGAAAAAGAAGCATTAAGCGACAGAATACAGATTCTTGAGAATACACTCAAGGCCAATATAATTTCATTTGCCAAGGGAATTGACTGGCACATCGACAAACCCATCGAATTAAAAATCAAACAGATAAAAGAACCAAAACCGATTAAGTTCAAGACAAAAAAAATGATGGGATTTGATGTTGAATTTTCAACAAATGTATTTTTACCCAATTACATCGGGCTTGGAAAAGCAGTGAGTAAAGGTTTTGGTATAGTCAGACAGCTAAAGAATAATCATTAAAATGGATGAATAAAATAGCATATGGATACCATAAGACAACAAATATACTTAGGAGCCTTGCTGCATGATATCGGGAAGTTTTATCAAAGAGCAGATAATAAATTAATTAGGGATATTTTACAAAACAACCCTCACTTAAATGCCATAGCCCAATTATGTTGCAAATTTGATGAATCAAGGAATAAATGGGATTATCAGCATTCTTTTTGGACATATCTGTTTTATCAGGAAAACAAAAATCTTTTTGACAGTATTAAAGAAGACAACGAACAAATCTTTAACATAAACCCTTTTGAAAACAAAGGAATAGATAATCTTATCAATTTTTCAATTTTTCATCACAAACCTCAAACAAAACTACAATCAATCATTCAGATAGCTGACTGGATAAGCAGCGGGATGGAAAGAGATGATAAAAATGCAGAAAATGAAGAAGGAATTGGAATAAAGAACATTGATTTTGGAATGTTCAAGTATAAAAAAGTTCCCATGTTTTCGTTGTTTAACGAAATCATTGTAAAATCTGAAACGAAGGGGAATAATGAAACTCATGACAATAATCAAAAAAAGAACAAACAGGAAAATCTATATTCATTTAATTTAAATCCACTTGTAGTTGATGAAGACTCAATCTTTCCACAAGTAATTGAAAAAGATTCATTTAAAAATGCTTCGGTTAATAACTATCAAAAAAACTACTTCAAACTATGGGAAGAATTTATTAATGAATTTTATCAATTACCAACTGATTCATTTCATGGTTTCAGTGAATCATTGCTGTACTTATTAAAAAAATATACATGGTGCATTCCTGCTTCCACCAATGATATGGTTCATACAAGCCTGTATGAACACATGAAAACAACAGCAGCTATTGCTTTATGCCTGTATGATTATCAGGAGCATGAAGGCTTTGAAAAAACATTCACCTGGGAACGGGAAAATGATTATCCGAAAATAAAAGAGGGAGTTTATCCTTTGTTAATGGTTTGCTGGGATTTATCCGGTATCCAGAAATTCATCTATGATGTTTCCAGCACTAAAGCCTCCGTCAGTCTGAAAGGAAGGTCTTTTTATCTTCAATTGCTAATAGAAAGTGTCATCCAGAAAACTATTATTGAATGTAATTCTCATTGGGGAAATGTCGTTTACAGTAGCGGGGGTAAGCTTTTTATGATATTACCTAACCTTAAAGATGTAAGGAATAAATTGAAAGAAATTAAAAATGCTTTCGAACGATTGCTTTGGGAAGAACATCATGGTAAAGTGAGTATATGTCTTGGCATGGTCGAATTTTCTTTTGATACGACAAAGGATAAACCCAAGAAAGAAAGAATTCTTTTTAATAGTAATGGGCAAGTTTATGGTTCGCTAAGCGATTTATGGGGTAAAACAATAACATCAGCCTCAGAGGACAAAGGACAAAAATTTGAATCTCTCATTTCCAGTGAATTATTTAAGCCCTCGGGCGAATGGGGAAATAATTATACGCTTTGTGCGGTTACAGGAGTTGAAGGAAAAATAAAAGATGACCTTGTTTTACTTGAGAAGGATGATGATGAAAAAATCTGGGTAACCAGAGCTGTAAAAAAGCAATCGGAAATTGGCAAAACGCTCAAAGATGCTGATTACATCCTTACCTATCTGAAAGATGATCCAGAAGGGAATAAATACCTCGACAAAAGAGCACATTGTTCAATTTCAATGTCAGATATAGGTATCAACCATTATCTGTTCGACCAAAAACAATTAATTGATGAAAATGCTGAGTTTCGATTTATTTCCTCAGCCGATATTGCAAGAGTCAGAAGGTTGAATGAAACAGATTTTAATGTCATTTCATCATTGAAAGGAAAAAGATGCAGCTATGGATACTTGTTTTATGGTGGCAATATTCAGGCAAGGATTACTGAGGAAAAAAATAATAATGGAAAGACTGAAAAATTTGAGAGAGACAAAACTTTTGAGGAGTTATGCTGGATAGACAATAACGGAAAAGATAAAACTTTCCTGGGTGTTTTACGAATGGATGTGGACGGTCTTGGTTCGATATTCAGTAAAGGAATACCGGATGATTACAAAAGCTTCGCTGCTTATTCAACGCTTTCTTTTCTTTTCGATCTGTTCTTTTCAGGTTATTTAAACACTATTCGTTACGATTCTCATTTCAAAGACTTTGTAAATATTATCTATTCAGGGGGTGATGATGTTTTTGCCGTGGGAAGATGGGATAAAATCATTGAATTTGCTGAAAAAATCAGGGAAGAGTTCGGGAAATTTACAGGAAGAGAAGATATCTGTATTTCCGGAGGCATTGCCATTGTAGGAGAAAAATTTCCCATCCGTATTGCAGCAAACATGGCTGGCGATTATGAAGACGCTTCAAAAAAATACAAAAAGACAGGAAATGTGGAGCTGGATAAAAATGCAATTACCTTCTTCGGAGAAACAATCAGCTGGCAATATGAATGGGAGGAAGTTAAAGAACTTAAAAAGTCACTGAAAAGTGAAATCACGGAGAACAGACTGAGCAAAGCCATTCTTCACCAGATAATCAGATGGAAAATAATAAAAGATGAAAACAACAAAAAGACTAAGGAGAACCTTCCGCCAGACTTAAGTTACCGCTGGCATACTGCCTATTATCTGAAGAGATACGGTGACCGCATTTCAAGAGGCAATGAAAGTGCTAAGGAATTATTAAAAAAACTACAAAATGGCTTATTTACAGGGGAAGGTTCATTTGCCACAAAAGAAAACAGTTCCGTAAAATTTACGGCTGACAGATATTATGACCTGGCTGCACTTGCTGCCCGCTGGGCCGAAATGGAAATAAAAGAAAAAATTAGTAATAACTGAAAATTTTAGAATTATGAAAGAGTATTTAGCAGAAGGAGATCCTGCTCCTCATTTAAAACCGGAATGGATTAAAAAGGGAATAACAAATGATGCCTTAGAATGGGCAATGGGTTTTGCTCATTTTCTTGCAATATCAAATCGCCAAAGAGATGAACGAGATCATTTAATGGAAATGGGTAATTTTAAATATAAAAAAGATAAACCAGTTTTCCGTAAAGAATTATCAACAAGTCAATTACGAAAATTTTTCGGTGAAATGAAACGTCTTCAGATACAAGAATTTGATGACAAAAATTTATGGCTTGCAAATTTTAGAATGATAAAACCAAAACTTGCTTATGCTGTTGGAAGAGAAACAAGTCCTAATCCAAAAATTATTGATTTTTACCATGAGCTCGAAATAGGAATAAATGCAGTCGAAACAAAAGAGCATTTTCAAAATTTTGTTCAAATAGTGGAAGCAATAGTCGCTTATCATAAATTTTTTGAAAAAAATAAAAAAGCAGAAGAAAATGAGCAAGATTAAATTATTAGCAAAGTACAAAATCGAAACGACATTATTGTTGTTATCAGGTATGCATATTGGGGATTCGAAAGAAACCACTGAAATTGGGGGAATTGATAGCCCAGTTGTCAGAAGAAAAGACAATAGAGAACCCTATATACCAGGGAGTTCTTTAAAAGGAAAAATAAGATGCCTCCTTGAACAAGTCAGGGGAATCGCTAATGTTGGAGATTGTCAAGATATTAACGAGGTTTTTGGTATAGCAACAAAAGATAATTCTCGAAGCTCAAGACTTATTTTTAGAGATTCTTATCTAATTAAAGATGAAGTTTATAATAAACTGCAAAGTGGGGAATTCACAGATATGCCTTTTACGGAAATGAAAGTTGAAAACACTATTGATAGAGTTAAAGGAAAAGCAAAAGATGGTGGCATTAGAAATATAGAAAGAATTCCTGCTGGAGCCAGGTTTAAAATTGAATTAATAGTAAATATAATCGATGATAATTGGCAAGATGAAAAAGAAAAAAATATTGACGAAATTGTAAATAAGGAATCAAAAAAAATATTTCGTTTAATTGAAGAAGGATTTATATTGCTTAACCACGATTATCTTGGCGGTTCAGGTTCCAGAGGTTATGGTCATGTGGAAATTGCTCTTCCCTGGAAAGAGGAAAATATACCATTATGAAAAAAGAATTTAAAACTTTTTACTTTCACTTCAATGCCCCGCTTCATATTTCTGACAGCAGGGAAGATTATGGTTCATCTGTCAGTACCATTTACAGTGATACCCTATATGCAGCTGTTTTTTCCATCCTTTCTAAGACAGGCAATTTGCCCGAAACAGCAGAAAATACAGGAGAACTTGGGTGTACGATCAGTAATTTATTCCCATTTACTACTCTTGAAAATAAAATCATTCATTTTTTCCCAAAACCCCTCATTCCTTTTAACACCAACTCGGAAATAGCCGGAAAGCTTGCAAAAAAGATAAAAAAAACCAGGTGGCTCGATAAAGAAAGTTTTCAGAAACTATTGTCAAAGGAAGAAATTGAACTGGGAGATGAAAATAATCATCCCATTTATGATGAATACCTGACTGAAGCAAACCTGTCAGACCACGTCATCAGTTTCAGACAGACAGTCCCTCGTGTAAGTATTCCGAGAAGTGTATCAGAAAACCTGGGAAAAACCAGTATTTTCTACATGGAACGTATTTACTTTTCTGAGGGTTCCGGCTTATATCTTCTGGCAGAAGGAAATACTGATTTGTTAAAGAAAGGGCTTGAAATATTACAATTTGAAGGCATTGGTACTGACAGAAATATCGGTCAGGGGACCTACACACTCAGCGAAGGCATAATTGAGTTAAATCTTCCGGGAAAAACTGAATATTATACCAATCTTGGACTTTATTGCCCTGATATTCATATTAATTTAGAAGAGCTTCTTGGTTCAAAGGATTCGGGTGAAAAAAAATGCCGATGGGATTTAATCAGGCGTGGTGGCTGGATTACTCAGGAAGGGTTTCTTGGGATCAGGAAAAAATACATTTATATGTTCACTGAGGGGAGCATATTCAAAATTAATATGAATGGGAGATTTTCAGATGGACAGGGCGCCATTGACCTAAAACCAAAGCCTGAAGGGTTGGTGGTACCAGAACATCAGGTTTATCGCTGCGGTAGAACAATTTTTTTACCTGTAAACATTTAATGAGATGATAAATATTGAACAGCAGATATTTCTTAAAATAATCTCACCTGTTTATATTGGCGGGGCACAGGAAAAGAATCTGCAGGAAGGACTTGATTTTTTTGAAAATTACAGAATAATTGAAAGTGAATTATATCATCCTGAAAAAGGTATTGACCCTGATTTACTTGCTACAGCATTAGCAAGTGGTGACAATAACGCCCTGGCAAATTTAATTAAAAAACAAGATGACTGGAAATATCGATATGTCAGAACTTTTATGGGTGAAAAAGGTTCTACCGGTGAAATCAAAGCCTTCATTAAATCCGGAGCAGATGGCAGACCTTATATACCGGGAAGTTCCCTGAAAGGCGCCATGCGCAGTGCAATTGCAAACCATCTCTGTGGAGGGCATGCAAATGATAATCCTGACCCTGTTTTTATTAAAAATTTTGAAAACAGCCTTTTCCGTTATATTAAAGTTACTGATTGTTTTTTTAATGAAGTCAGGTTATACCGTTCCAAAATTGCTTCGCTGGGCAACCGTGGAATAAGATGGAAAGTTGCCCGAACCAAAAATGAAGACAATTTTAACCCGAATGGGTTTGATACGGCTTTTGAATCACCAGAAATTGGCTCATCCAGTTCTTTTTCCCTTAAAATTGCTCAACCATTCTTTCAAAACTTTCAAAGACAATTATCCGGTTTACACCCATATGCCAGAAATTTTCTTAATCAGGATAACATTATTCAACATTTCCTTGAGGCAATAAACCAATACACTTTAAATTTTGTTGACAAAGAAATCAGATGGTTTGAAAATTACAAAGGAGATAAAAGCAATCAGATAATTGACCAGATGAGGAGAATTATAGCACCAGCCAACAGAGGATACCTGATGCGGTTAGGTTTTGGTACAGGTTTTCATGCGATGAGCGGTGACTGGAAATTTGATAATCATATTCAAGTTGGAACTATTGAAAGAAACAAGAACAAGATACCCAGATACAAAACCCGCAGAATTGCTTTCGACCAATGGCCAAATCCATCCTATTTTGGTCCCTTGGGATATGTTTTACTTTCTCTTAATCCATTTGAACAGTCTTCTTTAATTACTCAAGAAAGCTCTCATGAAACCCGAATGGGTGATGTTAAAACGCTGGAAGTTAAGCCTGTACATAGAGATATTATCCTAAAGCCAAATAAAGAAAACCTCCTGGATGCGGAAGTAAAGGAAAACAATCAGGTTGAAGTGTATATGCCTGACAAAACAACCAGAATCGTCAGACTCGTCAGTGGAAAAGCAGAACCCGGAAAGGTTATTGAGGTCGCTATCTATCCTGATAAAAAAGGCAATTTTAATCAGGCCAGTTTCAATGGATACAAAAAATAGGCGGACTCCTAACTTAAGATTAACAAAATTGCATCAATAAAAGTTTTACGCATACATAAATCTTTTATTATATTTGCCGAAAGTTTTACATATACATAAAATGGAGAAAGATAAATTTATACCGGAAAAACTTATCAATCGGCAAAAATATATTGATCATGCGGTAAAATATATTGATAAAGACATAATCAAGGTTTTTTCAGGACAGCGAAGGGTGGGCAAAAGCTATATGCTTTATCAGGTTGCACAGCATATCATAAACTCGAATACGGAAGCTAACATTGTTTTTATTAATAAAGAATTAGCTGAATACCGCTTTATTAATACAGAGTTTCAACTGATTGAATATCTGAAAAATAAGGATACAGCCAGATACAACTATCTTTTTATTGATGAAGTTCAGGAAATTAAGGGTTTTGAAAATGCATTAAGGAGTTTGCTTGCAGACCGAAAATGGGATATCTGGTGCAGTGGGAGTAATGCCTCATTTTTATCAATAGATATTGCAGGAATAATGAGTGGAAGATCTATCGAATTTCGGATTGGAGCATTAAGTTATACTGAGTTTTTGGATTTTCATCATCTCGATGATACGGACAATGCCTTATTGAAATATCTTAAGTTTGGGGGACTTCCTTATTTAATAAATTTATCACTGGATGATCTGACTGTTTTTGAATATCTCAGAGGCGTGTATAACACGATTTTATTTAAAGATATTGTAAACAGACATGGCATAAGAAATATTCATTTTCTTGAAAATCTGGTTCAGTTCTCAGCCGATCATATTGGCTCCTTATTGTCATCCAACAAAATAAGTGAATATTTGAAATCTCAGGGAATCCGCATGGCAACAGTCAGGGTTCTGGAATATTTGAATTACCTGACAGATGCTTTTTTCCTTAAAAAGATTAAAAGAACAGATATTAAGGGAAAGCGGGTGTTTGAGGTCGGGGAAAAATACTTTTTTGAAGATTTGGGTTTACGAAATCTCATTGCCGGTTTTTCGATGAACGATATTGGAAAAATCATTGAAAATGCTGTTTTGCTGCATTTACAGTATAACGGATTTGAAGTACATACTGTTGCCTTGAATGATAAGGAAATTGACTTTGTGGGAACACGTGCCAACGAAAAAATTTATGTTCAGGTAGCTTATCTGATACCTGATCAAAAAGTGTATGAAAGAGAATTCGGAAACCTGAGAAAGATAGATGACAATTATCCTAAATATGTGGTGTCAATGGATCCGGTAATTTCCACAGGCAATTTGGGGATCAAACATATTCATTTAAGAGAGTTTTTAAAAATGGAAATCTAACCAGCAGATGATGAAAAACATTTTTGCCATTACTTTTGGGACAAGCGATGTACAGTTTAACCAGGATGTTGTTGAACGTCATGGCTTTATTATCACTCAGAACGGAAATATTTTTGTTCTGAAGCACAGGGAAAAGAATATTGAAATTTCTCTGAGACCCAACAGAGACCGTCAGAATTATTATCTGTTGTCTTCACCAAGAATTGACGGAGAAAAAGTTTATAATCACATTGCTGATTTTCTGCCTGTCATTGAATTACCACTTACTCTGCCTGTCATTAAACAAATCAGGAAAACTTATCCTGAGCTGATAATTGACTGTTGGTTTTTGGTTGATACCAATCAGGATAAAGAAAAGGTTAAAGAACAACACTGGAAAAATGATACACTGTTTGTGTCCCGAATTTTCAAGGCAAAGCTCCAGTATGTATTTCCGGATGAAAAAGATGAGAAGTTTAAGTATCATACCATTACTGAAGAGCTAACCAATATTGACAAGCAATACCTCGATTTCAGGAGAAAATGCCCCTATATTTTTGACCTGAAAGAAGAAGAAATTAATCAGATATTTCTGCTTCCGCAGGGAGGGATCGACCAGATCAATCATGCCCTTACATTACAACTGATTAAATCGTATGGTTCAAAGGTAAAACTTTACCAGCAAGCCGAAGACCAGGAGCCTAAAGAACTTAAATTCACCACTTATTTTCTTAATGATTTGGCGAAACTTCAGATTGTTTCCTTAATCAAAAATGGTCAGTATGAAGGAGCTTCGATGATTTGTAAAAATTATTTAAATAATGCTTCTTTTTGTAGTTGTTTTGATTTTTTTTCATTACGTAAGCTTTGCCTTTTCGAAGATGCAAAGGCAAAAGCAAATAATTTAAAAAAAGACCTGAAAAAACTTGATTTTATCAGGCACTTTTCAGAACAATATGCAAACATTCAAAACGATGTTTTTTCCAATTCTCCCGGAAAATTTCTGTTCAAATCAATCGAACGGTTTTATGTAGCCGAATTTTATTTCAATATTAAAAATTACACGGACTTTACCCTTGCATTTCAAATCTTCTTTGAATCCTTTGTCAATTATTATTTAAATCAAATGAATAACTTAGATTTAGAAAATAAATTTGACGAAGCAGGGAAAAAACTGCTGGAAGATTTAAAAAATACAGAACCGCAAGTTTATGAGAAATTTGTAAAAATGATTAAACCTGAAGCTTCTTCAAAAGGCCGTTCAAAAAAAGATATTTTAATGCCTACTTTTCCTGTATTAACCCTTTGTGCCAACTATTTTGCAGAAAAAAACGGACATACCTCCATCAATAACATGTTGAAAATCATATTTGAAATCAATAGTAATCTGAATGGCTCAAAGCGTGGTTTTGGCATTGATATACTCAGAAATAAAATTGCTCACAAGGGAATCGGAGTAAAACTAAGAGACCTATTCTCCGCCACCGCCTCCCGAACAAACGCTGATCATGAAAGTATCTGGTTAAATTATTTAAACACCATTAAAAATGCTTTTGGTATTTCTGAGTTAATAAATCCTTATCTCGAATTTAATGAGTTTGTGGAGCATTCGATTTGAGTTCCCATTCAGGCTTTCAGCTTTTCAATCTCGTGAAATCCTGATGCATCACAGACAGATATTTTTACCACAATCAAAAAGCAGCAACACCAAAAAGCGGGCAAAGTATAAAACAGGCAAAAATTTGATGAAATGCATAATACCCTGAAAGAAGTTCAAAGTTTTTACGATAACAACGACAGCATATTTTTTGTCCCGGTATCAAGTGACGAAATAAGAGCTATGAAAATCATCGGACAAAGCATAGATTTCAACTTCTTCCTGAGCAATCCGTCAACCATCTTTTTCTGACCCCGATAAATACATCAGATATAAAACCTTATCTAAGGATTGCATTTTAACTGATATTCAATCACTTACTGATTTGTTTTTTTTAAAAAAAAATCTTTTTTGTAATTTCAGAAAACATCTTACATTTGCGATTGGGAAAAAGTACAAAACAGCGGAAAAATATCCGTTTAATGTCGGATTTTTGTTCTTTAACAGGTTGAAAATTAAGAAATTACAGAATTACCTCTTAAAGCGTAATATCCACTACAACAAGGATTGAGACCTCTTTTCTATCAAAATAATGAACCCAAAATCAATCAGGCTTAAAGCGTAATATCCACTACAACAAGGATTGAGACTTCTTTCTCAAACTTGTAATACTTCACCTTCTGCCCGCTTAAAGCGTAATATCCACTACAACAAGGATTGAGACATCACTGCTCAATTTAAATCTGTTAAGGCTCTCGGCCTTAAAGCGTAATATCCACTACAACAAGGATTGAGACAAATTGCAATTAGCATTAGTTGATGCACCAGATACTTAAAGCGTAATATCCACTACAACAAGGATTGAGACCTTTATTCATACTACTTAAATGCTATTGTTTGTAGACGTCTTAAAGCGTAATATCCACTACAACAAGGATTGAGACATCATCGTACAAAAGCACAACGTTATTCACCCTCCCTGACTTAAAGCGTAATATCCACTACAACAAGGATTGAGACTTGCTCATCTTTGTACTTGCCAATAATTTCAGGACTATCTTAAAGCGTAATATCCACTACAACAAGGATTGAGACAAATCAAATTCATCTGGTTCGAAAAAATGTGCGCTGCTTAAAGCGTAATATCCACTACAACAAGGATTGAGACCGTAGTATTTTTTTAGTAGGATTTCATGTACTACCTTAAAGCGTAATATCCACTACAACAAGGATTGAGACAGCTGAATTTTACTCATACATTTGAATTTTAATTGTCTTAAAGCGTAATATCCACTACAACAAGGATTGAGACCTATGCAATGAAATTCATTAATCATAAATCATATTCTTAAAGCGTAATATCCACTACAACAAGGATTGAGACCCAATAAGAGAAACAACTGTATTTTTCCTACCTTTCTTAAAGCGTAATATCCACTACAACAAGGATTGAGACACATATCCTTGATTTGTATTGTAAAAAATTGTAAGCCTTAAAGCGTAATATCCACTACAACAAGGATTGAGACTGAGAGTAATCTTGAGCTTGCCGTCTACAATTTCGATCTTAAAGCGTAATATCCACTACAACAAGGATTGAGACCATTCGAAAATCTCAAGAAAATACCCATTCATGCCTCTTAAAGCGTAATATCCACTACAACAAGGATTGAGACGTTTAATGTGTTAAGATTAATGCCAAATTTTTTTGCTCTTAAAGCGTAATATCCACTACAACAAGGATTGAGACCTGAATGAGATTTGCCTGCCATACATGAGTCGGCCTTCTTAAAGCGTAATATCCACTACAACAAGGATTGAGACTTTATATCTTTCTTGTAGTTCTCGTAAAAAGCTCTTCTTAAAGCGTAATATCCACTACAACAAGGATTGAGACTCCGTCCTTTAAATTAATGCTACTCATAACTTAAACTTAAAGCGTAATATCCACTACAACAAGGATTGAGACTGAGAAGGGCGTTTATCTTCCTGTTTCTCTCTTTTTCTCTTAAAGCGTAATATCCACTACAACAAGGATTGAGACAGATTTATTCCCATATCCACCGCTTTGTTTCCGACCCCTTAAAGCGTAATATCCACTACAACAAGGATTGAGACTCATCTGTCAGGGTCATCCACGAAAATTTTGCATATCTCTTAAAGCGTAATATCCACTACAACAAGGATTGAGACTCACCCATCCCATATACTGCCAATGCTTGACTTCCTACTTAAAGCGTAATATCCACTACAACAAGGATTGAGACGCAATTTTCACATTTCATCGTCATATCTGTATTCTTAAAGCGTAATATCCACTACAACAAGGATTGAGACCTTTCATATCTTCTATGAAGCTATTAACGTCATCTTCCTTAAAGCGTAATATCCACTACAACAAGGATTGAGACATCGTTAAAAGGCTTTCCTTGATTTTAATACTCTTTGCTTAAAGCGTAATATCCACTACAACAAGGATTGAGACTTATAGAGTTTTCCTTCTCTTATTTTTTTTTCAGAAGTACTTAAAGCGTAATATCCACTACAACAAGGATTGAGACTCGGAATACTTTGCCTCTTCCCACAATGGAAATTCTCTTAAAGCGTAATATCCACTACAACAAGGATTGAGACATATAATATAATGCTAATCATAATTTTTCTCTCGCCTTAAAGCGTAATATCCACTACAACAAGGATTGAGACTTAGGAAAATGCAATAATGCTTATCCTTAATTGTCCTTAAAGCGTAATATCCACTACAACAAGGATTGAGACCATAACTCCCTTCGGGAGAAACGAGGGTAAGTTTGCCCTTAAAGCGTAATATCCACTACAACAAGGATTGAGACCTCCTAAGAGAGGGAGTATGGCAGGGAATTATGCGAACGAAACTTAAAGCGTAATATCCACTACAACAAGGATTGAGACCCCTGCTGGCATGAAGGACAATAGTTTTGCCGACTGCACTTAAAGCGTAATATCCACTACAACAAGGATTGAGACGGAGCACTAAACTGCTTCCCATCGATAAGTACAGGCTTAAAGCGTAATATCCACTACAACAAGGATTGAGACCCTTTTTTGTTCTTGAATGTTTCGATTGTGGCTACTTAAAGCGTAATATCCACTACAACAAGGATTGAGACCATTCGAAAATCTCAAGAAAATACCCATTCATGCCTCTTAAAGCGTAATATCCACTACAACAAGGATTGAGACCGCTTGTATAGAATCTTTGAGCCAAAAGTGCTGCTCTTAAAGCGTAATATCCACTACAACAAGGATTGAGACGCTTATTATTCTTCTACAGCAGCGTTTACTACAGCCCTTAAAGCGTAATATCCACTACAACAAGGATTGAGACCATGAACAGAAGTACATTTGCCGACTGCATTGCGTCTTAAAGCGTAATATCCACTACAACAAGGATTGAGACCATCACACTGTGAGGTTTATAGATTGTTGCGGTCTTCTCTTAAAGCGTAATATCCACTACAACAAGGATTGAGACCAGGCACGTTGTACGATTTTCCACTTATCAGCACCTGCCTTAAAGCGTAATATCCACTACAACAAGGATTGAGACAGACGCTTTGCCGTTCTTTAACTTTGGAAGCTCTCTTCTTAAAGCGTAATATCCACTACAACAAGGATTGAGACTACTCATAACTTAAAAATTTAATTGTTTATGAAAAATCTTAAAGCGTAATATCCACTACAACAAGGATTGAGACTGATAGTTTATTCCGTCTATTGCTGACACACAGACAAGTCTTAAAGCGTAATATCCACTACAACAAGGATTGAGACTTTTAATTCCATTTTTCATATTTTTAAATTTAAATGCTTAAAGCGTAATATCCACTACAACAAGGATTGAGACCATTGCTTCGGAATTTTGTTTATTACAAACTGATAAATCTTAAAGCGTAATATCCACTACAACAAGGATTGAGACTTCGCTTCCAACTGTGAAAGCTCCCTTGACTACTCTCCTTAAAGCGTAATATCCACTACAACAAGGATTGAGACTTAAAAACTCCCCCTCCTAAGAGAGGGAGCTGGACACTTAAAGCGTAATATCCACTACAACAAGGATTGAGACTTTTGATTAATAAGCTGAATTTTACTCATACGCTTTGACTTAAAGCGTAATATCCACTACAACAAGGATTGAGACCCAGACCTACTGGTGTGAAGGACATCAGGTTTGCCGACCTTAAAGCGTAATATCCACTACAACAAGGATTGAGACCATCTGTTAGTTTAATTATTTTCATATTTTTATTTTTCTTAAAGTGTAATATCCACTACAACAAGGATTGAGACCAATCGGGAGCGACTGGAACGTCATACTTTCGTCCGTCTTAAAGTGTAATATCCACTACAACAAGGATTGAGACCCATTACAGCCCCCTACTTGATTACGATTACATCTGACTTAAAGTGTAATATCCACTACAACAAGGATTGAGACCTTTGGGAGAAATGAAGGGAGGTTTGCCGACTGCATTCTTAAAGTGTAATATCCACTACAACAAGGATTGAGACAAGATATTATAGCATAAGGATACACAATAATCTCACTTAAAGTGTAATATCCACTACAACAAGGATTGAGACTCCTGATTTGGAATACGTACCTTCAGACCCGTCAGCCTTAAAGTGTAATATCCACTACAACAAGGATTGAGACACCAAGACAGGACGATAAACTGAAGAGTCTATATATACTTAAAGTGTAATATCCACTACAACAAGGATTGAGACAGATAAATCAATTTTCTTTGCCATTGTTATTAAATCTTAAAGTGTAATATCCACTACAACAAGGATTGAGACTCCTTTTGGAAGGAACGAGGGCAAGTTTGCTGAGGACTTAAAGTGTAATATCCACTACAACAAGGATTGAGACTGGAGTAGGCACTCCTAATGATGTTTGGTTCTCCCTTAAAGTGTAATATCCACTACAACAAGGATTGAGACACTGCTTCCCGTCTATCTTAACGGGAACAGTAATCACTTAAAGTGTAATATCCACTACAACAAGGATTGAGACTCAAATGCCTCTCCATTGATGGAGTAGGCACTCCCTTAAAGTGTAATATCCACTACAACAAGGATTGAGACATTGCATCGGCTGTCTTTGATAAAGAAACTTGTGCCCTTAAAGCGTAATATCCACTACAACAAGGATTGAGACTTTGGCTCTTCTGAAATTAAGAGCCCTTCAATTACTTCTTAAAGCGTAATATCCACTACAACAAGGATTGAGACCTAAAGAATAATTCAAGTAATCCTTTGTTATTAGAATGCTTAAAGCGTAATATCCACTACAACAAGGATTGAGACATTTAGGTTTATAATTCTTTATTCTTTCCATTTCATCACTTAAAGCGTAATATCCACTACAACAAGGATTGAGACTTTTCCATCGATTAGCACAGGCAGCGAGACAATGTCGCTTAAAGCGTAATATCCACTACAACAAGGATTGAGACTTGCGTACCATTCACGCCCCAGGCTTCACCCACCCTTAAAGCGTAATATCCACTACAACAAGGATTGAGACAGTGCATGCGGAGTTAAATCCTGTTTAAATACATTCGCTTAAAGCGTAATATCCACTACAACAAGGATTGAGACTTTAATGGTATATATCCGATAAATTGACTATTTTTACCTTAAAGCGTAATATCCACTACAACAAGGATTGAGACACAAATCTGCTGTTTTTTGCCTTTGTCAGGCTGGCTTAAAGCGTAATATCCACTACAACAAGGATTGAGACACAAATCTGCTGTTTTTTGCCTTTGTCAGGCTGGCTTAAAGCGTAATATCCACTACAACAAGGATTGAGACTCCATCAGCCTGATATAATCCTTGCAGTATTGTATCCTTAAAGCGTAATATCCACTACAACAAGGATTGAGACAATACATTAATAACGGCAATGCTTGCCGTCTTTGGCTTAAAGCGTAATATCCACTACAACAAGGATTGAGACTCGAAAAGTTCTTGGTAGGTCCCAAACCTACAGACATCTTAAAGCGTAATATCCACTACAACAAGGATTGAGACAGCACAACGGCTTCGAAATACATGGGCAGGTTATTCTTAAAGCGTAATATCCACTACAACAAGGATTGAGACAACCAATTAATAACCATTTAAAAAATTTCATAAATTCTTAAAGCGTAATATCCACTACAACAAGGATTGAGACACATTGTCAATAAACCATTACTTAAATTAATGTCTTAAAGCGTAATATCCACTACAACAAGGATTGAGACTAATACACGGAGCAATATATCTCACCCCCACCATAACCTTAAAGCGTAATATCCACTACAACAAGGATTGAGACCCGTCTTGATTTGCCCTCTGTGGATCAAGTACAATTCTTAAAGCGTAATATCCACTACAACAAGGATTGAGACCCTTTTTTAAAAAAATAAAAAACTCCCCCTCCTAAGCTTAAAGCGTAATATCCACTACAACAAGGATTGAGACCTTGGATACAGAGAAACCTTAGAGCCTCGGTTTCTTTTCTTAAAGCGTAATATCCACTACAACAAGGATTGAGACTTTTCTTTGCCATGATAATTAATTTTAGTTGGTTAGACTTAAAGCGTAATATCCACTACAACAAGGATTGAGACCTGTCAGCACAATTACGAAAAAGAAAATAGCTGTTTCCACTTAAAGCGTAATATCCACTACAACAAGGATTGAGACTGTTCTGAAAGGTACTTATGACTGCTACATTTGCCATCTTAAAGCGTAATATCCACTACAACAAGGATTGAGACATCTACCAACACCTCTTCTTGTGAGGTAATGATATAAACTTAAAGCGTAATATCCACTACAACAAGGATTGAGACCTATTTATTTCATAAAACTCTTTCATATTATTTTTGACTTAAAGCGTAATATCCACTACAACAAGGATTGAGACATTTGTGCAGGTGAAGGAAAAGTGCTGAAACCTTTTCTTAAAGCGTAATATCCACTACAACAAGGATTGAGACTTTATTATGTATGTTTTTTTCGCATAATCTTTATTTCCTTAAAGCGTAATATCCACTACAACAAGGATTGAGACAATGTATCACCTGATTTATGAGTGGAGACACCATCTCTTAAAGCGTAATATCCACTACAACAAGGATTGAGACTTCATAGCCCAAGGTTTAAACCTTGGGCTATGGTCTTAAAGAATAATATCCACTGCAACAAGGATTGAGACATAGCAGTATGCGGAATGAGTATTGGTGAATGCAGAACCCGGAAACCTGAAAAAATCTTAACCACCAGAACACCAAGACACGAAGATACTATTTGTATAATTTACTATCTCGTTTTCTCCGCGTTCTCTGTGGCAAAAATCCTCCGTGGCCTCTGTGTTCTCCGTGGTAAGAATACTTTAACCACCAAGACACCAAGACACTAAGAAAATAACTTAGAAGCTTTGTGCCTTTGTGCCTCCGTGGTGAAACAAACCGTGCCCTCTGTGC
>ERZ795051.72-NODE-72-length-147782-cov-18.460742_pt1 | contig 147782 bp, 140 predicted proteins | sample MGYA00375135_ERZ795051 | MGnify/ENA primary metagenome ERZ795051 (study PRJEB30180, sample SAMN05720222) | activated sludge metagenome | isolation source: Anaerobic digester | place: Japan | collected 2015-05-26 ... | reverse complement strand
CCTTTGCCAATGTAAATGATGCCCTTACCCGGGGAGGAGCTTTACGGGAAAAAGCCCTTATTTAACCGTTTTTCCCGGCGGGACCAAAGTTTCCCCCACCGGGGGGTGTTTTTGGGAAAACGGACCGTTTGGGCCCAAAAATTTCCGGCCTCGAAAAGCGGGACCAAAGTGGTCTTATTATGAGCATATTACAAGTGCCATATTAGATCAAAACCAGACTGACGCAAAGGTATGCCGGAGCTCCGGCATAGGTAAACTAATTGAAATCATTTAGGATTCGGCGATGGACAAAAAATTTTCCCGCCGTTTTTCTTCCCCTTCTCCCCGGAGGGGATGGGACGGGACCGAAATGACCCCCGGGGCCCCGGCGGGCCCGGGGAGACGCGACGGCGGGACAGTCGCCCCAAGAAGGGATCTCGACACGGCGGACCGGACCTCCGGGGACGGGCAGGCCATAAGTTTTTGCTCGACAACTCGCGGCGGGAGATAGACGGAATCCCGGAAGCCACGCCACGGCAGGAAATTTTTCCAACGTCGCCGATTTCTCAATGATATCATATAGCTAACCTGTATCGGAACTCCGATACTCCTCCCCGGGCGGCCCCTTGAACCAGGGGAGTCACCACCGACGGAGGGGCGAACCGACGCCGACCACCAGCTTGCCGGTGACGGCGCCTCCCCGACCCCGGCGGCCGCCCATCAGGGACCGTCGGGCACGTTGTCGAGAAACGTCAGGTGTCCTCACGGCCGCCGATGAAAGACCTCCCGCACGGCGCCTCCCCAAAACCGTCCGGCTCAACAACCCGCCTTCGGATCCAAGGGTGTCGTCGCTATAGGAGATTATCGCCGGGGTCGTTCTTTTCATGGACACGGTCCGCTTTTCGTTACCGCACGGTGGTGAAAATGCTGTCGCTGAAGCTCAAGGTGTTGCCCCGGACGGGGTATTCAACGACCATCACCTGGGCCGGCACATTCTCAAACACCACGGGAAGACCGTTGGCGACAAAGAAATCCTTGGCATCCGTCAGTTGAAAATGCAGATGGGGCGCCCCGGAGTTCCCCGTGTTGCCCACCTTGGCGATGACCATGGCTTTCTTCACCCTCTCTCCCGGCTTTACACGGATGGAACCTTCCTGAAGATGACAGTAAACGCTGAACTCGCCGTTTTCGTGATCGATGACCACGTAGTTGCCGGCCACGGCGTTGGTCCAGCCGATCTTCGGAATCAATTCTTTGATGAGACCGATGGCGTAGCCGGGTTTGCCGAATTGAGCGGGATCGCTCATCCGTTCCTCGGGAAACCGGTCTCCGATTTCCGCGACCACGCCGTCACCTATCGCCAGAATCTCACGGCCCCAGATGCTGTAGTCGGAAAGGGTCTTCGGTTTGGGACGGGAAATATCGGTGAAGGATGCGGCGTCCTTCTGGTTGGCCCCGACCACGTCCATGGCAAATTCCTGAGGCGCAGATCCCCGATGGTGGATGTAGCTCAAGGGAAGATAGGCCATCTGCACATCACCTTTTAACGGAAAGATGTATTTCCCCTTCGCCTGATAGGGGGTGAGTTGCACGGGGAATGAGTGGACCGTTTTTTTCTTTCCGGACTTGGAGGTCACCTTAATCTCCATGCCGTCTATCTTCATGTGGCCGACATGATGGAGATAAGCAATTTTCGAGAGGGGGAGCAGGATGCTCTGTCCCTTAACAGCCGTGCCGTTTTCCGACAGCATGCCTTCGGGGAGCACCACGTTGCCCAAAGACAACTGCACGGTAGGCAGGGGCAGCTTCTTTTTATTCAGCATCTCGGCGGTCTCCTTAATCGCCTCCGACAGAGGCTTCCCGGATATCTGAAGGCGCACCGTCTCAGTGCCTGAAACCTTGCCGATCACGTCTATCTGCTCAACGGTCACAGGGGTCTTCTGCCCATTCGTCACTACCAGATCGGGCAGCTTGATGTCGGTGATCTCCCAGTGGCCGATGCTGCAGGTAACGGGAATAACCTTCTTGCCCTGGACAAGATAACGGACGTCGATCTTCTCTTCCGTCCACCCCGTCGAGGGAGTAAGGAAAAGAAGCATCATCGCCAAGACAAACCCCCACTTTCCCACCGTACTTTCCCATAAACGGTCCATCATGCCTCTCCTCTTCCATGATAACGACAGCGATCTGTTCCTGCCCTCTTCACAATATCCGGTACCGCGATCCTTTTTTCCGCCTGCTCGATGCCCAAGGATCAAGCATTTCAGAAAACTTTAACAATTTCGACATTGAAGGAGTGACAAACACCATAATTATCCCGTGCCGCACAGGTGATTTCATAAAGGTGGGTACCTTGGGCTAATCAGAGCCTATCGGTTACATGGAAATGGTTTATCAGGGCAAGGATATCCTCCTTGCGAGCATCGCCGGCGATTTTGCCGAGTTCGCTGATTTCCGGAATGCATTGCTCGTCCAAGAATTCAAAGAGGGAAACGGCGGCTATCGCTTTGAGTCCACCGCTGGACAATACCAGGGATGTTTTGGTCTCGGGGGAGATGAATCATTCGGGTCAGAGGTAACCATTGCAGAACATCCCAGCCCCCCCACCGAAAGCCTGCGTTCAGATAGGGGCTTACGCCTTGTTTGGAGCCTAATTAATCGATAAATAACGGGATCCTCTTTACCGGGAAGGGAGTATAGGTGGGGAAACCCTTAAAAGTCAAGGAAAAACTCCTCATATTCTCTTAAGATAGCACTGACTTTGGTCAGGATAAAGCCCCGGGGGCGGGTCCGCTATGACGCCCGGGGCCACCCTTGCCTTACCCGCACCGGACGGCGACGGACCCCGAAAAGGCCCCGGATCCCCGTCGTAGGCCCGGGAGGGACGAAACGACAAGACGGCGCTAACCCAAATAACCCCTTTCCGGCATCAGGCCGTGGCGGCGCAGGGACTCACCCACCGCCGCCATGACCGCCGCGGGGATCCGCACGCCCCCGTGGAGCATGGGACCCTCGCCATCCGCCCCCCGGGGGCCGAAGGCCATGAATACCTCCATGGCCTTGTTGGCGTTGGTGAAGGCGTTGCCGCAGGGGAGACCCGCCACGAGGGCGAAGACCTCGGCCACTACCGCGGAGAGGGCGGCGGATACCCGCGCGGCGTCCCCTGCGCGGCCTTCCCGGACGGCGGCGATGACCTCTTGCAGGCCCCCGGGGAAGCTGTTGGCCGTGCTCAAGAGGAAGCCGTCGTAAACCCCGCCGCCACCTCGCAGCCAGCGGGCGTAGTCGCCCTCGGCGCCCCGCACGAGGAACACGCCGCCCTTATCGATCCCGGAGAGGGCGATGCGATCCCCCCCGCTGGAATCCTTGAAGAGGATGAGGTTATGGTAGCGTGCGACGAGGCGGGCAAAGGTATCCGGCCCTATCTCATTGCCCGTCACCTGGGGGAGCTGGTAGAGGGCGAGGGGCAGACCCATCTCGAGGAGGTATTCCAGGGACGCGCCGATCGCCCCCTGATCGAGCCCCTCCCCGGCGGGGGGGCAGACGGCGAACCCGCAGACCCCGGCCGCCCTCATGGCCGCCACGGGCTCGTTCTCGCCCGTCAGGCGTCGCAGGAGGTCGAGACAGCCATCGATCAGGGCCGCCACTTCGGCCGTTCGCTTCCTCAGGACGCCCAGCAGCAGGGATCCCCCCTGCCGCCGCACCCGTTCCAAGGCGAAGCGGATGACGGTGTCCGTCTCGGCATCGTCGAGCTCCCAGCCGTCGCCCGTCGAACCGGGGATAAGGTAGCCCTTCACATAGGGCGCCATCCACGCCAGGTGGGCCTCCATCCGCCGCAGGTCGATCCGGCGCCCCTCGTCGTAATGGGTCAGGGGCGGGCACCACAACGACGGGATGCCGTGGGGGAAGAGAAGGCCCTGGAGATTTTTCCTTTTCGCGGCGACGCTGTTCATGGTAGTCCGACCGTGCCGGGTTGATCGGCAGCGACGACAGTATATCCCAACGGGGTGACGACAACAACGGAAAATCCGGGGACACCTCAAACCTTTTTCCTAAAGATAATCCAATGAAAACATCGCTTTAGGATAATTATCATGTCCCGGTATTTCCGGCCCGTAGCGGCCCTGACCATGTTGGCCCTCATCTGGGGCTACAACTGGGTCGTCATGAAGAGGTCCCTCCAGTTCATGGGGCCCTTCGACTTCAACGCCCTGCGCATGGCCCTCGGGGGGGTGATCCTCCTGGTCTCCATGTCCCTGACGGGCATCTCCCTGCGACCCCGGGACATACCCCGGACGGTCCTTCTGGGTCTCTTCCAGACGGCGGCGGGCACGGGGCTGATCATCTGGGCCCTCGTGGCGGGCGGGGCGGGTAAGACGGCCATCCTCGTCTACACCATGCCCTTCTGGATCATCCTCTTCGCCCGGCCGATCCTGGCCGAAAGGATCCGGGGCCGCCACTGGGTGCCCGTCGCCATGGCCTTCGGGGGTATGGTCCTCCTCCTGGAGCCCTGGCGGTCGAAGGGAACCGCCTTCAGCGAGCTTCTGGCCGTCGCGGCGGGGGTCTGCTGGGCGGTGAGCGCCGTCCTCATCAAGGTCATGCAAAAGAGGCCGGGTTTCGACCTCGTCTCCGTCACGGCCTGGCAGTTCGTGTACGGCTCCGTGCCCCTGGTTTTCGTCGCCCTCGTCGTCCCCCAGAGGCCGGTCGCCTGGACGCCGTACCTCGTCGCGGCCGTGGCCTATAACGCCGTTTTGGTGTGCGCCGTCTCCTTTCTCCTCTGGACCTACATCATGAAGAGGCTGCCCGCCGGGGTCGCCGGGATGGGGACCCTCGCCGTGCCCGTCATCGGCGTGTCCACCTCCATGTTGGAGCTGGAGGAACGACCCGACACCTGCGAGGCCGTGGGTATGGTCCTTATCCTTCTCGCCCTGTTCCTCCTTTCCTTCCTGCGCCTCCGTGAACACAGGGGAGCCCAAGAGGTGCCGGAGACGTTCGAACCGCCTTGACACCCCCCTTCCCCTCCCCTATGTTCGCAAGTCGAGGGAAAGGTTGAGGAGGATCGTTTCATGTCGGAAGCACCAAAGGCCTATTGCGTCGTCATCGACTCCCTGCGGGCGGACGATATGCCCGCCGTCGAGGTGATCGTCCGCCACTGGGTGAGGAAAGACGGGGCGGTCATCGAGGAGGAGGCCGCGGCGGCGCTGGTTACGGTCCGGGGGGGTCTCGACGAGGCCTCGGGGCGGCGCTACCTCGTGGCACGGGACGGGGACGGGAAGGTCCTCGGCGTCATGGGTTTCGGCCCCCTCCCCGAGAGGATGGCCCCCTACCGGACGGACCCCTCGAGGCGGGCGGCGGGTCTCCTGACGGCCTTCCTCTCCCCGGAGGCCCGGGGGAGAGGCGTGGGGAAGAGGCTCCTGACGGCCCTCTTCGAGAAGGCCCGGGGAGAGGGTTTCTCCGAGATGATCTGGTCCAGCAACCCCCGCTACCGCGAGACGGCCTGGAGCTTCTACAGCGCCTTGGCCGGTGACCCCGTGGGCCTCATCGAGGGGCTCTTCTTCCCCACGAGCGTCAGCCCTGTGTGGAGAAAGTCTCTCCTCCCGAGACCTTAGCGGAAAGGACCCTGCAAGGCCTCCTTTTCGTCTTTCCAAACCCCGCGCCCTCTGGTAAAGGGGAAGTATGGATCTGAGGCTGGTGCACCCCATCGGGGTCTTCGATTCGGGTATCGGGGGACTGACGGTGGTCAGGGCCCTCATGGACCGCCTGCCCTTCGAGAACATCACCTACTTCGGCGACACGGCCCGGGTCCCCTACGGCGTGAAGTCCGTGGAGACCATCACGCGTTACGCCCTCGAGATCACCGATTTCCTCCTCGCCCGGCGGGTCAAGCTCCTCATCATCGCCTGCAACACCATCGCCTCCGTGGCCTACGAGGCCGTGGCCGAAAGGAGCCCCGTCCCCGTCCTGGACGTCATCACCGCCGGGGCCAGGGCCGCGGCGGCGGCGACGACCGCGGGCAGAGTGGCCGTCATCGGGACGCCCGCCACGGTGAACAGCAACGCCTACGCCCGGCAGATCCACGCCCTGCGACCAGACATCAGCGTCTTCTCCCAGGCCTGCCCCCTCTTCGTCCCCCTCGTAGAAGAGGGTTGGCTCGACCACCCCGTGACCCGCCTCACCGCCCAGGAGTACCTGAAACCCATCCTGGCCGAACACGTGGACACCATCGTCCTCGGCTGCACCCACTACCCCCTCCTGAAACCCCTCCTGGAGGATCTGGCGGGCCCCTCGATACGCCTCATCGACTCCGCCGAGGCCATGGGGGAGATAGCCGCCGCCCTCCTGCGCGAACGGGATCTCGCCAACCCCCTCCGGATCGCCCCGGAGTACCGTTTCTACGTCTCCGACGTCCCCTACCGGTTCCAGACCATCGGCGAGCGCTTCCTCGGGCGGAGCCTGGGGAAGGTGGAGGTCGTCAGCCTCCCCGGCTGAAGTTCACGGATCGCCCGCGGCGGCGGTAAAGGCTCCGCCAAGGGACTTGCCCGTCGGGATCCGAAGACATAGGCAGGGAAAGAGACGATCTCGTCGTTTCGTCTTCACCCCGGGCCCGGCGACGGGGGACCGGAGGCCTTTTCGGGGGCCGCCGCCTTCCGATAAAGGCCCGGCGCGGACGGGCGAAACGCTAATTTTTGAGGTCTGACCCCAAAAAATTGAAAAACGCTAATTTTCAAGACCTGACCCCGGGGTCGCCGGGGAAGAGGAAGTCGTCCCGCTGGATAATCCGCAGGCAGGCCGCGACGACCTCTGGGTCGTAGAGGACGCCGACGTTCTTCTTCAACTCCTCGACGGCGGCCCCGAGACCCAGCCTCGGGCGGTAGGGGCGATGGGAGGAGATGGCCTCCACCACGTCGGCGACGGCCAGGATCCTGGCCTCGAGGATGATCTCCTCCCCCCGGAGGCCCCGGGGGTAGCCCGAGCCGTCGAGACGCTCGTGGTGCTGGTAGACCATCAAGGCCACGGGCCAGGGGAAATCGATGTCCCTCAGGATCTCGTAGCCCGCCTGGGGGTGGATCTTGACGAGGTCCATCTCGATATCCGTCAGGCGCCGGGGCATGGCGAGGATCTCGGCGGGGACGGAGATCTTGCCGATGTCGTGGATCCCGGCGGCCATGCGCAGACCGTCGATCCTCGCCTCATCCAGGCTCATCTCCCGCCCGACGGCCGCGGCGAGGTGGGCGACCCGCCGCTGGTGGCCCGCCGTGTAGGGGTCCCGGATCTCGACGACGGACGAGATGGCCCCGACGGCGGCCTCGAGGGTCCTCTTGAGGCGCTCGACGTGCTCCTTCCGCTCCGTTATGTCCTCGTCGATCCCCTCGTAGTAGACGATACGCCCCTCCTCGTCCCGGACGGCCCACATGGACATGGAGACCCAGAACTCGCTGCCGTCCCGGCGGCGCATCCTTGCCTCCAGGCCCCGGACGAAACCCTTCTCCCCCATGATCCGGACGACTTCACTACGCTGGGCGGGGTCGGCGTAGAGCTGGGAGGCCGTATCCGTCACGGCCGCGATGAACTCTTGAGGGGAGGCGTATCCGAACATCTTGGCCATGGCGGTGTTGGCCAGCAGGATCCTCCCCTCCGGGGTGACACGGTAGATCCCCTCCTGGGCGTTGTCGAAGATGCTCCGGTACTGCTCCTCCGCCCGGCGTATCCGCTCCTGCTCCGCCTTGCGGTCCGTGACGTCCCGGACGAGGCCCCTGAAGCCCACGGGTTTCCCCTCCCTGTCCCTGATGAGGGAGGCGGAGACCTCCACCGTCCGCCTCCCCTTGTCCTTCGTCAAGACGTCCCACTCGAAGCCCTCCAGGGGTTCCCCCGTCCGGAAGACCCGGTTGTAGGCCTCGAAGACCTTCTTGACGTTCTGAGGGTCGGCGCCGTAGGTACGGTAGTTCATCCCGAGGAGTTCACCCTCTTCATAACCCATGATCCGGCGAAAGGCGGGGTTGAAAAAGGTGAAATCACCTTTGAGGTTCACCTCGTGGTAGCCCTCGTGCATGTTCTCGAGGATGAGGCGGTAGTGCGCCTCCCTGGACCTGAGCCTCTCTTCGGCCTCCTTCATCTCCGTGACATCCTCGCCGAAGACGGCCACGGCCAGGAGGTCCTCCCCCTTCCGCACGGGGGCGAAGGAAACGAGGAAGGTCCTCTCCGAGGCGAAGGGCCGGCACTCGCAGCGGAACGGCCCCTCTTTCAGGGCGCGGCCGTACCTTTCCCGCCACGACAATGCCTCCTCCCCCGGGGGTAGTTCCTCGGGGGCCATCCCCGCCCTCAGGGACACCCCCCGGCCGGCGAAATGACGCACCAGGGCGTCGTTGAAGGTCACGAGGCGGAACTCCTCGGCGTCCACCGCCCAGATCCAGTGATTTGTGCTGTTGATGATGGAGGCGAGATTGGCCTCCGTCCGGCGGAGCTCCCTCCTGACGGCAGCCGCCTGGAGGGCCCGCTCCACGGCCGGACCGAGGAGGGAGAGTTTGTCCTTCATGACGTAGTCGTCCGCCCCCGCCCTCATGGCCGCCACGGCCGTCTCTTCTCCGATCGTCCCCGAACAGACGATGAAGGGGGCCTCGAGGCCCTTTTGGCGGTACAGGGACAAAACCTGCAGACCGTCGAAACCGGGTAGGCGGTAGTCGCACAGGACGACGTCCCACTGGCCCTCCTCGAGGGCCCGGACGACGTCGGGGAAGGTATCGACGCGGAGATGGGACGTCTCGTAGCCGCCCCGCTTCAACTGCCGCAGGATCAAGACGGCGTCGTCCTCGTTGTCCTCGATGAGCAACACCCGCAAGGGGATCGCCATGTCTCCTCCTTTTCCAAGGCAAAACACATCCGGGCAACCTTGCCCGGCCGCCTGCCGCCCCCGATCGGCGGGCCGATCATATCACCAGAAGCGTTTTTCTTCAAACTCCCTTGACAGGGGCCTTCGGAGGGACTATATTCCGCTTCGAGAATTTAGAAAGGGTAAAGATACGAGTGAATAATAATGATGAATCCATCGGCATCTCTATAGATGAAATTTTAAAACACGGAGGCAAAGGGTAAAGTAATGGATCTCTTCATGGAATTATTGACTGCCGGCCTGCTGGCCCTCAAGGACTACGTGGCCACCCATGTCCTGACCTGTCTGGTGCCGGCCTTTCTTTTGGCCGGGGCCATGGTGGCCTTCATCAACCAGCAGGCCATCCTCACCGTTCTGGGGGAAAAGGCCAACAAGGCCAAGGCCTTCTCGTTGGCAAGCTTCGCCAGTTTCTTTGTCGCCGCCTGCTCCTGCACGGTGATCCCCGTCTCCAGCGGCCTGTATTACAGCGGCGCCGCCGTGGGCGTGGCCTTCATCGTCCTCTGGGTCGCCCCCTCGGCCAATATCCTCTCCCTGATCTATACGGGAAACATCCTCGGCTACGACATCGTCGCCTACCGGGTGATCGCCGCCCTGCTGATGGCCTTCATCGTCGGCTGGATCATGACGTTCTTCTTCGGCAGGGAGAAGCGGGAAGTTGTCGGCGCCTATGAGACCGGCGGGGAGCGGGAAGGGATCGTGAAGCGCCCCCACCTGATCCTGATGCTCCTCATCCTCGTTTCCCTGCTGCTCCCCAATTACATCGGCCAAACAGGACCATTTTGGGAAAAGGTGGTAATCTGGGGAATCGCCACGGCGGTCCTGGCCGTTTACGCCTGGAAGGCCCTCGGCAAAGACGAGATCGCCTCCTGGCTCCGGGAGAGTTGGTGGTTCGTCAAGATCATCTTTCCCCTCCTGCTCCTCGGTGTCTTTCTCGTCGGCGTCATCGGCAAGCTCCTCCCCGAAGAATGGATCCGGAGCTGGTTGGGCGGCAACGGCCTGACGGCGTCGTTTCTCGCGACGATGATCGGGGCAGTCAGTTATTTTGCCACCATGACGGAGGCCCCCTTCGTCGATACCCTGATGAAGCTCGGGATGGGGAAGGGGCCCGCCCTGACCCTCCTTCTTACCGGTCCTGGTTTGAGCCTGCCCAACTGGATCGCCATCGGCCGCGTCTTCGGCGTCAAGAAGGCGATAGTTTATGTTATTTCAATAGTTATCCTGGGAACTCTGGTCGGCTGGTTCTTCGGCAATTTCATCATGTAGGATTGAAAACCTCCCACCGCCGGTGTTAGATAGAGACGATGACCGATATTGGACAAATAAGGATCGGCGGCAACCTGGTCGGGATCGCCGGCCTGAAGGCAATCATGGAGGACATGGCCGCGGACTATGCCGAACGGTCCGACGAGGAGATCGGCCGGGAGATCATGGCGCGCGTGGCCCGGCAGAACTACATCCCCCGGCGGGCCGAGGGGCTGTACCGGGAGGCCCTCGTCAAGGAATTCCATCGCTTCCTCGGCCGCGAGGTGGAGGAGGCGCCGACGGGAGGACTCAGGATCATCGTCCTGGGACCGGGCTGCGCCCGGTGCACCCAGTTGGAAAGGGACGTCCGGGAGGCCCTGGCGGAGCTGCAGCTCCCCGGGGAGCTTACCCACGTGGACGACCTGAGGGCCATTGCCCGCTTCGGGATAATGGGAACGCCGGCCCTGATCATAAACGGCAAGGTCGTTTCCGTGGGCCAGACGCCGAGCCGTCCCCAGATAAAGAACTGGCTGAGGGAGGCCGCGGGCCCCGCCGGAGGGTGATCGCAAAGACGATAAATTCCTGAAGGAGGTACCTATATGGACATCAAGGTTTTCGGTCCCGGCTGCGCCCGGTGTGTCGCCGTGGAAAAGACGGTCAAGGAGGCCCTCGAGGAGCTCCAGTTGGAGGCCACCCTCGAAAAGGTCAAGGACGTGCGGGAGTACGCCAAATATGGTATCTTTTCCACCCCCGCCGTCGCCGTGGACGGCCAGGTGAAATGTATGGGAAAGATACCTACCAAGGCGGAGGTCATCTCCTGGTTGAAGAAGCAGCATTAGGGGAACGACCGTCATGGACGAGTTTCTTAAGGTCATGAAGGCCCTCTCGGACCCGAACCGGGTGATGATGTTAAAGGCCCTCCAGGAGCGCGAGCTGTGCGTCTGCGAGATCCAGGCCCTCATCGGTCTGGCCCAGCCCACCGTCTCCAAACACCTCAAGATCCTCGAGAAGGCGGGACTGGTGTCCTCCCACAAGAAGGGGCTCTGGGTGAACTACCGCCTCGCCGACGGCGCCCGGAGCCCCTATGCCGCCGTTATCCTGGGCAACCTGAGGCACTGGCTGGGGAACGACCCCGCCGTCAAGGCCCTCATAGAGGGGGCCGTGACCGTTTCCAGAGAGGAGATCAAAGGGAGACCATGAAAGAGACCCTCGTCTTGAACTGTGCCGGATGCGCCAACGTGGGCCAACTGGCCAACCTCCTGGCCCTGGAGCTGGTCCGGGAAGGCTTCGGGAGCCCCCTGTGCCTGTGCGGCGTGGGCGCCCACCGGCGGGGATTCATCAAGGCGGCGAAGGAGAAGGACACCATTCTCATCGACGGCTGTTCCATCGGGTGCGGAAAGGCCATCTTCGAACACGCCGAGGTGCCCCTCAAGAAGTACCTCTGCCTCACGGACCTGGGGATCAAAAAGAACCTGACGGGCGATCTGGGCCCCGAGGACCTGGAGAATGCCCGCCGGGCCCTCAGGGGACTCTTCGCGGGGGAGGAGCCGACGGCCCTGAAGGGGGCACCCCCCTCCACCTGCTGCGGCTGAAGGGAAGTGACGGCCGCCCTCCTGACCATCCTCGTCTCTTCCTTCGTCATCGCCCTGTCGGGGGCCATGATGCCGGGACCGCTGATGACGGCCACCATCGGCGAGAGCGCCCGCCTGGGCTTCGTGACCGGCCCCCTCCTGGTGACCGGTCACGCCCTCCTCGAGGCGGCCCTCATCGCCGCCCTGTTCCTCGGCCTGGCCCCCCTCATGGGCTCCGGGGCCTTCTTCGCCTTCACGGCCCTCGTCGGCGCCGCCATCCTCCTGTGGATGGCCGTGGGCATGTTCCGTTCCCTCCCGGGACTGCAACTATCGACGGTGCAAGGGCCGGTCATGAGGCACCACCCCGTCGTCAGCGGCATCCTCCTGAGCCTGGCAAACCCCTACTGGTTCATCTGGTGGGCCACCGTCGGGACGGGCTACATCCTCTACGCCTCCCGTTACGGTCCGCCGGGGGTTGCCGCCTTCTTTACGGGTCACATCCTGGCGGACCTGGCCTGGTACTCCCTCCTCTCCGCGGCCGTGGCGGGGGGTCGGCGCTTCCTCTCCGACGGCCTCTACCGCGGCGTGATCGCCTTCTGCGCCAGCTTCCTGGCGGTCTTCGCCTGTTTCTTCGCCTGGGCGGGGGTCGACAAGGTTCGCCATCTCGCCTTCTCGCCGTGACGGCCAGGGTCGGGAAAGGGGAGACCGCCGTTTCGATCGGCCCCGCGAGAAGGCGGTTTTTTATCCTCCCGGCGGTCCTGTTGATCCTTCTATCCCTCGCCGCCTGCGCCCCCTTCTACCTACAGGCCCTCCGGGCGCCTTCCGGGACGGTCAAGTTGGCCTCCCCGGGAGAACTGTCGGGAAAGGAACTCTGGTACGGGATCGTATTCAACGGCGAGAAGGTGGGCTTCTCCCGCCTCTCGGTCACCCCCCTCCCCGACGGCCGCCGGTTCCTCCTCCGTTCGGAACTCCAGATGGTGATCCGTTTCCTGGGGCTCCAGCGCCGGGTCCACCTGCGGTCCGAAGAGACCGTGGACAGGGATCTCAACCTCCTCTCCTTTCGGTACGTCCAGACCTTGGACGACAAGACCCTGACCCTTGAAGGAGAACGGTCTGGGGGAAACCTCCTCGTCCGTGTCCAGGGGCCGGGGGGGATACAGGAGAACACCCTGGCGGTGGCGGGCGAGGTCCTCCCCGCCTCGGCCGTCAATCTCTATCCGCCCCTCCGCGGCCTGGCCGTGGGCGCCCGTTACCGCTATCGCGTCTTCGAACCCCAGACGGTCCAGGTCTACGACGTGGAACAGGAGATCGTCCGCTTCGAAAGGGCGCCCGCCCTGGGCCTGCGGGAGTCCTTCCGGGTGGAGACGAGGATGGGGGGCTACGAGGCGACCACCTGGATCGCCCCCGAGGGGGTGACGGAGATGGAGTTCGGCCTCGGGGGCGTCCTGATCACCCATCGGGAGGACGAGGAGGAGGCGAAGAGATACCTCGTCGCCTCCTCCTTGGCCAAGAAAGACGTGATCCTCGATTTCAGCCTGATCCGGACGGAACGGGGCGTGCCTTGCCCCCGCGGGGCGGAGGAGATGAGGGTGATCCTCTCGGGCCTCCCCGGGGACCTCAGGCCCCCCGAGGGGGCCCACCAGGAGGTCGCCGAGGAAAGGCAAAACGGCGAGCGGGTCTTCTCGGTCCACACGCGGCGCCGCCCCTTCCCCGGCGGGGGGCCCCCGACGGAGGAGACGCTCCGCTCCTGCCTGGCCCCCCACGTCCAGATCGAGAGCCGCCATCCCGAGATCAGGCGCCTTGGGGCTCAGATCACGTCCGGCGTGACGGGTCCCCGCGAGAAGATCGAGCGCCTCTGCGCCTGGGTGGCCCGGGAGATCAAGGACGAGGCCGTGGACGCCTTCTCGGCCCTCGAGGTCCTTACGACCCGCAAGGGGGAGTGTCAGGCCCACACCCTCCTCTATACCGCCCTGGCCCGGTCCGTCGGCATCCCGACCCGCCTCGTCGGGGGTGTCGTCTACCTCGAGGGCCACGGTTTCCTCTACCACAGCTGGGCGGAGAGCCACGCGGGAGGCTGGGTGGCCGTCGACCCCACCTTCGGCCAGGTACCGGCGGACGCCACCCACATCAAGCTCGTGGAGGGCCCGGACTGGTCATCCTTCCTCCCCCTCGGCCGCGTCGTGGGCCGCCTCGGGATCCGGATCCTCGCGGTGACCTGCGCCCCCGGGCACCCGGGGTCAGGTCTTGAAAATTAGCGTTTTGGGGGAGGGGGCGCCTGATCGCGCCCCCTCCTGACCCCTCAGTTGAACTTGACCGTGATCTCGACGGGCCCCCGGGGATCGAGACCGACGTAGCGGGCCCGGATGGTCGTGCCGGGAGCCGTGGGCGTCAGCTTGGTGATGGTCCCCAGCGAGAGGAGATCGCCCTTCTTGAGGCTCTTCCCCTCGGCCTTGAGGGAGTCGCGGATCCAGAGGACCACGTTCAGGGGGTGATCCAGGAGGGCGCTCCCCTGGCCCTCGATGAGCATCTGCCCCTTGTCGTCATAGATCTGGAGCTTGAAGTTCTTCAGGCGCTCCAGCCATTCCTTGTTCGCCTTCACGGGGATGGGATCCCCCACGACGCCCAGGCGGGCCGCCACGTTCACGGCGGTGATGGCGGGCCCGTTGATCTTCACCTCCTTGGCGAAGGCCAGGTCGGGCAGCTCGATGAAGGGAACGGCGGCGTCTATGTACCTCAGGGCCTCCTCGGGGGTCTTGGCCTTGTTGATCCCCGAGCCCTTCACCCTAAGGATGAGGTCTCCCTCGTAGAGGGGTCGGGCCCCGAAGGCCGCGGGCACCTCGGCGCCGCTCTTGAGGATCATCTTCTCCAAGAGGGTCCCCCTCACGGGGGCCGTGACGCCGAAGGCCTTCTGGACGTTGGGGTTCGTGAGACCCGCCTTGTAGCCCACCACCTTGCCGAAGGCGGGTTTCAGGGCCTCCACGAACTCGGCCTGGATCTTCATGGCCTGATCCATCGTCAAATTGGGGTCGTAAGACGGGATCGGCTCCTTCTTCAGGTAGGCCGAGGCGAACTTGGCCCCCTCGCCCGCCCACAGGGGCGACGCCGTGAGGGCCGACAAAAGGATGAAAACAAACAGGAGAGACGAAAAACCTTGGACCTTGAACCTTCTTTTCATAAGACACCTCCCCTTTCCCGCCCTTGGGCGGCGGCGTGCCCCTCCCGGGGACAAGACCAGGCCACCGCCGCGGGGCGTGTATTTGTCGTCTTGTCAAACCCCCCGCACCCCCATCGGGGTCAGGTCTTGAAAATTAGCGTTTTGGGCGAGGCGGCGCCTCCTCGCGCCCGCCGCGGGCCTCCTCCAAGAGCCTCCTTAGGTCCTGGGCCTCGAGGCGGTAGGACGAGCGGCAAAAGGTACAGGAGACCTCCGCGAAACCGGGATCCTCGATGAGGGAGGCGATCTCCTTTTCCCCCAGGGACAGCACGACCCGCTCGATCCGCGGGCGGTCGCAGTTGCAGCGCAGAGTCAGGGGGTTCTCCTCGAGGACATGGTACTCCAGCCCGCCCAGGATGATCTTGAGGATCTCTTCGGGTGAGGCACCACGCCGCAGGTTGGTCGTCACGGGGTCCATCCCGCCGATGCGGGCGATGAGGCCCTCCACGATCTCTTCCTCCACGGGGGGCATGGTCTGTACGAGGAACCCCCCCGCGGCCCCCACCGCTCCGTCCGCCTCCACATAGACCCCCAGTCCCATGGCGGTGGGGATCTGTTCCGACTCGGCGAAATAGTAGGCCAGGTCCTCGGCGATTTCGCCCGTCCGGAGGCTCACGACGCCGTTGTACGGCGCCTTCGTGCCCAGGTCCTTGATGACGGTGAGGAAACCGTCCCTGCCCACGGCGCCGGACACGTCTATCTTCCCCGCCCGGGCGGGCAGCTCGACCTCGGGGTGATCCACGAAACCACGCACCGACCCGTCCCGGTCGGCTTCGACGATGATCTTGCCCAGCGGTCCCCCCCCTTCGATCTTGAGGGCCAGGCGCTGGCCCCGCTTGAGGAGGGCCGCCATGAGGGCCCCGCCCGTCAGTGCCCTCCCGAGGGCCGCCGTGGCCGTGGGCGAGGTCCCGTGGAGGACCCGCGCCTCCCCCACCAGGCCCGTGGTGAGGGCGGCCAGGGCCAGGACGTGGCCCCCCGCGGCCAGGACGCGTATCACATGGTCTCTGTTCCCCCCGTGCTCTTGTGTCATCACCAGCCCCCCCTCGCGGAACTCCGGCACCGCCGCTTATCTTGTCCAGACCGCCTTTGCCGGAGACGGTCACAGTCCTTCAGAGACAAAGCTCCCCCCGCGCGTAGAGGACGGCGTGACCCCCGATTCTTACCCGATCGCCCCCGTCCTCGCAGAACAGCTCCCCGCCCCGCCGGGATAGTTGACGGGCATGGAGGCGCTTCCTGCCGAGTACCCCGGCCCAGTAGGGGATGAGGGTGGAATGGGAGGAGCCCGTCACGGGGTCTTCCGGGACACCGGCGTTGGGGGCGAAGAAACGGGAGACGAAGTCGCAGTCCCTCCCCGGCGCCGTGACGATGACGGCGAAGGCATCCCTGATCCCCTTCAGGGCCTCGAAATCGGGGGTCATGTCCCGAATCCGCCCCTCCTCGTCAAAAACGGCCATCAGGTCCCGGGATTTCAGGACCTCCCGGGGCCGGGCACCGAGGGCGGCGGCCAGGGCGGCGCTCTCCGGATAAGGCTCGGGCCTGCGGGCCGGGAAATCCATCCAGAGGAGGTCATCCTCCCTGGAGACCGTCAGGAGGCCGCTTGACGTCTCGAACTCGACCACGCTGAGGCCGCCGTCCACGAAGGAGAAGACGACGAAGGCGCTCGCCAGGGTGGCGTGACCGCAGAGGTCCACCTCCAGGGCGGGGGTGAACCACCGGAGGGCGTATCTCCCCCTCGCGAGGGGCACGAGGAAGGCCGTCTCGGAGAGGTTGTTCTCCGCCGCGACGGCCTGGAGGGTGTCGTCTCCCGGCCACGCATCGAGGAGGCAAACCGCCGCCGGGTTGCCGTGAAAGACCTCTTTCGTGAAGGCGTCCACCTGGTAAAAGGGTATCGTCATGTCCTTCCTCCTTCGGTACCCGGAAGACCACCCTGGAGGGTGATGTTTCCCGTTATACCACTTCGACGGGAATGGCAAGGCTCCGGCTCTCTACCTTCAGGGCCCGCCGGCGCCGGCCCTGCCGTGTTGACTTTCCTCCCCCCGCGGTATAGGTACCTAGGAGGGAACACCCAGGGAGGCCAGAGTGGAAAAGATAGTGGTTGTGGCATTGGCGATGCTGTTCGTCGTCCTCAACGTCCTGGACGTCACGACGACCCGCCGGGCCCTCTCCTTGGGCGCCCGGGAGCTGAACCCCGTCGTGGCCTTCCTCATGAGGTATCAACTCTTCATCCCCTTCAAGGCCGTCGTCGTTACGGCCGTGGCGGCGGCTATCCTGATCCTGGAGACGAAAACGGCCCTCTGGGTCGGCTCCCTCTGCTGTCTCCTCTACGCGGCGGTGGTGGCCCACAACGTCCGGGCCATCGGCAAGATGGCGGGTCGCAATTCGGCGGGTAATTGAACAGGGGAAATCCGGCCATGGCCACCCTCCCGAGAGAAGACGAGGCGGACCTGAGAAGGGCCCGGGCCATCCTGGAAAACCCCTCTTGGACGGCCCGCCTCACGGCCTATTTGGGTAAACCCCTGGAGGAGGGTTTCAGGCGCCTGCCCCAGGGGTGGCAGGAGATCGTGGCTGCGGCGGCGAGGAAGGCCCTCTTCAAGGGTCTTTCCTTCACCATCCTCACCCTCGGCGACCCGAGGCCCCGGCCGGCACGGGAGACCCTGCACCGCCTCCTCGTGACGGCCACGGGCACCGCCGGCGGCGCCCTCGGTGTCGCCTCCCTCCCCGTAGAGCTCCCCGTCTCCACTTGCCTCATCCTGCGCTCCATCGCCGATATCGCCCGCAGCGAGGGGCACGACCTGTCCCTCCCGACCACGCGCCTCGCCTGCCTCGAGGTCTTGGCCATCGGTCCCCACCGGGGGGCCGACCACCCCGAGGGGGGTTACTGGATCACCCGCTCCGTCCTGGCCAAGGCCGTCTCCGACGCCGCCGCCTACCTCGCCCACCGCGGCCTGGCCCGGGAGGGCGCCCCGCCCCTGGTGCGCCTCGTGACGGCCATCGCCCCCCGTTTCGGCGTCACCGTCAGCCAGCAGGCGGCCGCCCGGGCCGTGCCCATTGTAGGCGCCCTGGGCGGGGGGACGATAAACTACCTCTTCATGAGACATTTCCAGGAGATGGCGAGGGGTCACTTCATCATCCTCCGCCTCGAGAAGCTCTACGGAAGCGACACCCTGCGGGAGATCTACGAGACCCTCTGAGGGGTTATTTATACCTTGACAAGGTCGGGGCTCTTCCTTATATTCCCGCCGCACCTCGGTGGAGGAAGGAATTTCGAAGGAACCATCAACCCCCCCTAATCAAGGCCGATTGCCTATCCGAGGAAAAAACTTACTTCATTCCAACAGCGGAGACCCCCCATGCCCAAACGAACGGACATCAAAAAGGTGATGATCATCGGCTCCGGTCCCATCGTCATCGGTCAGGCCTGCGAGTTCGACTATTCCGGTACTCAGGCCTGCAAGGCCCTCAGGAGCCTGGGTTACGAGATCGTCCTGGTCAACTCCAACCCCGCCACCATCATGACGGACCCGGGGATGGCCGACGCCACCTACATCGAGCCCCTCAATCTCCAGACGATGGTGGAGATCATCGAAAACGAACGCCCCGACGCCATCCTGCCCAACCTGGGCGGCCAGACGGGGCTCAACCTCACGGCGGAACTGGCCCGCAAGGGCTACCTCGAGAAGTACGGGGTCCAGGTCATCGGCGTCCAGGTGGACGCCATCGAGAGGGGCGAGGACCGGATCGCCTTCAAGGAGACGATGAGGCGCCTCGGCATCGACATGCCCAAGAGCGAACCGGCCTACAGCGTGGAGGAGGCGGAAAAAATCGCCGCCTCCCTCGGCTACCCCGTCGTCATCCGCCCGGCTTACACCCTCGGGGGAACGGGGGGCGGCCTGGTTTACAACCTGGAAGAACTCCGCGTCGTGGCCAGCAGGGGTATCGCCGCCAGTCTCGTCGGCCAGATACTCGTGGAGGAGTCGGTCCTGGGCTGGGAGGAGCTGGAGCTGGAGGTGGTCAGGGACGCCAAGAACCAGATGATCACCGTCTGCTTCATCGAGAACGTGGACGCCATGGGGGTCCACACGGGGGATTCCTACTGCACCGCCCCCATGCTCACCATCTCCCCCGACCTCCAGGCCCGCCTCCAGAAGTATTCCTACGACATCGTGGAGGCCATCCAGGTCATCGGCGGCACGAACATCCAGTTCGCCCACAATCCCGAGACGGGCCGGGTGGTGGTCATCGAGATCAACCCCCGCACCTCCCGCTCCTCGGCCCTCGCTTCCAAGGCCACGGGTTTCCCCATCGCCTTTGTCTCCTCCCTCCTGGCGGGGGGCCTGACCCTGGACGAGATCCCTTACTGGCGGGATGGCACCCTCGACAAGTACACGCCCTCGGGGGATTACGTCGTCGTGAAGTTCGCCCGCTGGGATTTCGAGAAATTCAAGGGCGCCCAGGATAAGCTGGGGACCCAGATGCGGGCCGTGGGGGAGGTCATGAGCATCGGCAAGACCTACAAGGAGGCCTTCCAGAAGGCGATCCGCTCCCTCGAGAAGGGACGCTACGGCCTGGGCTTCGCCAAGGACTTCCACCACAAGACCCTCGACGAGCTCATGGAGCTCCTGAGCGAACCGTCCTCGGAGCGGCAGTTCATCATGTACGAAGCCCTCCGCAAGGGGGCGGACGTGGCGACCCTACATCGCCGCACCCACATCAAGACCTGGTTCATCGAGCAGATGCGGGAACTCGTGGCCCTGGAGGAGAAGATCATCGCCTTCAAGGGGAAGGACCTGCCCGACGAGCTGCTGATCCAGGCCAAGAAGGACGGTTTCGCCGACCGCTATCTCGCCCAGATCCTGGGGAAGAAGGAGGAGGAGATACGAAGGCAACGCCTCTCCCTGGGAGTGGCGGAGGCTTGGGATGCCGTCCCCGTGAGCGGCGTGGAGAACGCGGCCTACTACTATTCCACCTACAACGCCCCCGACCGGGTGTCCACAAGCGGGCGCAAGAAGATCATGATCCTGGGCGGGGGGCCGAACCGCATCGGCCAGGGCATCGAGTTCGATTACTGCTGCGTCCACGCCGCCTTCACCCTCCGCGACGAGGGCTATGAGTCCATCATGGTTAACTGCAACCCCGAGACGGTCTCCACGGACTACGACACCTCCGACAAGCTCTACTTCGAGCCCCTGACGGTGGAGGACGTCCTGTCCATCTACGAGAAGGAGAAACCCGTCGGCCTCATCTGCCAGTTCGGAGGCCAGACGCCCCTCAACATCGCCTCCGAACTGGCCAAGGCGGGGGTGAACATCATCGGCACCTCCCCCGAGACGATCGATCTGGCCGAGGACCGCGACCGGTTCCGTAAGATGATGGATAAGCTGGGCATCCCCATGCCCGCCTCGGGCATGGCCAGCACCCTCGAGGAGGCCCTCGCCATCGCCGCCCGCATCGGTTATCCCCTTATGGTGCGGCCCTCCTACGTCCTGGGGGGGAGGGGGATGGAGGTCGTCCACGACGAGGAGATGCTCAAGCAATACGTCGCCGCCGCCGTGGGGGTGACACCCGAGCGCCCCATCCTCATCGACAAGTTCCTGGAGAACGCCATCGAGGCCGAGGCGGACGCCATCTCCGACGGGACCGACGCCTTCGTCCCCGCCGTCATGGAGCACATCGAGCTGGCGGGCATCCATTCCGGCGATTCGGCCTGCGTCATCCCCCCCATCAGCATCCCGGCCAAACACCTCGACACCATCGTGGAGTACACCAAGAAGATCGCCGTCGAGTTCAACGTGGTAGGCCTGATGAACATCCAGTACGCCATCGCCGACGACGTGGTCTACATCCTGGAGGCCAATCCCCGGGCGTCCCGGACCGTCCCCCTCGTCTCCAAGGTCTGCAACATCTCCATGGCCCGCGTCGCCACCCAGGTCATGCTCGGCAAGAAGCTCTCGGAGCTGAACCTGAAACAGCGCAATATCCCTCATTTCGGCGTCAAGGAGGCCGTCTTCCCCTTCAACATGTTCCAGGAGGTCGATCCCGTCCTCGGACCGGAGATGAGATCCACGGGCGAGGTCCTCGGCCTGGCCTACTCCTTCGGCCTGGCCTTTTACAAGGCGGAGGAGGCGGCGGGTCAGGTCCTGCCCGACCGGGGCACGGTCCTCATCACCGTGGACAACCGTGACAAGGGCTCCATCCTGAGAATCGCGCGCCAGTTCGTCGAACTGGGGTTCCGCATCGTGGCCACGGAAGGGACGAGGGCCCACCTCGCCCAAAACGGTATCGCCGCGGATTTGATCCTCAAGATGCACGAAGGGCGGCCCAACATCGTCGACAGCGTGAAGAACGGGGAGATCAACCTCATCATCAACACCCCCAGCGGCAAGACCAGCGCCTATGATGATTCCTACATCCGCAAGGCGGCCATCAAGTACAAGGTGCCCTACATCACCACGACGGCGGCGGCGGCGGCGGCCGTGAAGGGGATCGAGGCCTTCCGCAAGGGCCACGGTCGTGCCAAATCCTTGCAGGACTATCACCGGGACATCAAATAGGAGACCTATGGCATCGGCAAGGGACAACTGCGGCGTCTTCGCCATCTACTCCCAGAGGCCCTGTGTTTGGGACATCTTCAACGGCCTCGACTTCCTTCAACACCGGGGCCAGGAGTACTGCGGCATCGCGACCTACGACGACCACATCCACCAGGTCACCCACCACGGCCGGGCCGGGACGAGCTTCACCATCCAGGACCTGGAATACCTGAGGGGCAACTGGGGGATCGGCCACGTGAGCCTCTGGGAGAGACAGCCCATGAGCTGGCAGTCCCAGGTGGGGGACATCTCCGTCGCCTTCAGCGGCAACATCATCAACGCCGAGGATCTCATCAGGGAGATGAAGTCGTGCGGTCACGCCTTCTACCGGGGCTACCACGTCGAGATCCTCGCCAAGATCATCATGGAATCCAAGGACATCCTCACGGGTATCGAGGCCATCAGCCGGCGGGTAAGGGGTGCCTACTCCATGGTGATCCTCGCCAAAGAAGGCGTCTACGGAGTCCGGGACCCCTACGGTTTCCGCCCCCTCATCATCGGCAGGGACAAGGAACGCCTGGTCTGCTGCTCCGAGTCCCGGGCCCTGCAGAATATGGACATGGAGGTCGTCCGGGACGTGGCACCGGGCGAAACGGTCCTCTTGAACGACAACGGCGTCACCTCCGTCCTGCGCCTCCCTTCCCCCAGGAAGGCCCACTGCGCCTTCGAGTGGGCCTACACGGCCAGCATCGATTCACGCATCGACGGCCTCTACGTCCAGGAGGCCCGCCATAGGCTGGGCGGCGCCCTCGCCCGGAGGGACCGCGAGGAGGGCAACGACCGCTTCGATATCGTGGCCCCCGTCCCCATGTCCGGCATCGGTCACGCCCTGGGCTACCACCGGGCCTCGGGGATCCCTTACCAGGAGGTCTTCCTCTATAACCGCTACGCCGACCGCAGCTATACCCAGTCGAGCCAGACGGCCCGGGAAAAGATGGCCAAGAGGAAGCTGTCCGTCCTCCCCTTCGCCGTGGAGGGCAAGAGGATCGTCATCTGCGACGACTCCATCGTCCGGGGCACCCAGATCCTCACGAAGGTCCGGGATCTCAAGGCGGCGGGGGCGAGGGAGGTCCATGTGCGCATCGCCTGCCCCCCCCTCATGTACCCCTGCGACTTCGGCGTCTCCACCCGTTCTTACGAGGAGCTGGCAGCACGCCACTTCCTTCCCAAAGGCGACATCAAGACGATGGAGGAACTCCAGGCCATCGAGGCCTGGATCGCCGACCAGATCGGCGCCGACTCGGTCCGTTACAACAGCGTCGAGGCCTTCGTGGCGGCCCTCGGCATGCCCCGGACGGATCTCTGTCTCAAGTGCTGGGACGGCGTTCGCCCGACGGACACGACCTGAAACCATTTCCATTCGCCCGCCGCCGAGGGGCTTGACTGTTGACAGGGGACACCTCAAGGCGTAATAAGAAAGACCATCCGGGTCGAGGCGATGGAGAGATTCGAGGTCATCATAGCGGGAGGAGGGCTGGCCGGACTGGCCGCGGCCTACACCCTGGCGGGTGCCGGCGTGGAGACCCTCCTCATCGAACGGGGCGACTACCCCGGCTCCAAGAACGTCACCGGCGGCCGCATCTATCTTAACCCCGTTCGAGATCTCTTCCCCGACCTCTGGGCCTCGGCCCCCCTGGAGCGTTATATCGTCCGGGAAGGGGCCGCCATGGTCACGCCGGAGCGGTCCGTCACCTTTTTCTACCGGGGCGATGAACTCAAGGAAGACCCACCCCAGAGCTACAGTGTCCTGAGGGCCCGCTTCGACCGGTGGTTCGCCGAGGAGGCCGAGGCGAGGGGGGCCATGATCATCCCCAAGACCAAGGTCCAGGATCTGATCAGGCAGAACGGGCGGGTCGCGGGCGTCGTCGCCGGAGGTGACGAATTGTTCGCCGAGGTGGTCCTGATCTGCGACGGCGCCCTCTCCCCCCTGGGGGAAAAGGCCGGTCTCCGCACCTGGCCCTCTCCCCGTCACTTCGCCTTGGGAGTCAAAGAGGTGATCGCCCTCGATGCCGCCGTGATCAACGAGCGTTTCCACCTCGAGGGACGGGAAGGTGCCGCCCACCTCTATGTGGGCGACGTCACCCGGGGGCGTTTCGGCGGCGCCTTTCTCTACACCAACCTCGAGAGCGTGAGCCTGGGCCTCGTCTTGGGCCTGGATACCAACTCGGCCGGGGAAAATCTCCATGTCCCCTCCCTCCTTGAAGACTTCAAGGCGTCGCCGGAGATCGCCCCCCTCGTCCGGGGGGGTCAGGGGGTGGAGTACTCCGCCCACGTCATCCCCGAGGGCGGTTATGGAGGTTTGGGGACCCTTTACGGCGACGGCGTCCTCCTGGCGGGAGACGCCGCGGGCTTCGCCCTGAATTTGGGATTCACGGTCCGGGGGATGGAATACGCCCTGGCCTCTGGTTACTGGGCCGCCCAAGCGGTCATGGAGGCGCGCCGGGCGGGCCGCTACGACGGGGCGACGCTGGCCTGTTACCAACGTTTCCTCGAGGAGAGCTTCGTCCTGAAGGACTTCCGAGCCTTCCGGAACAACCCCGCCGTCCTGGCCAATCCCCGCCTCTTTAGGCACTACCCCGAGCTGGCGGCGGGGATCCTGAAAGATATCTACCATGTCCCGGCCGGTCCCAAGGCCCGCCTGTTCGACACCGTACGCTCCCGCCTCTCCCTCGGGGAATTGTTCATGATTATCAAGGATTTGAAGGGGTTTACGAAACTATGAAGGACCGCGGGCGGATCGGCGAGGGCGACCTCAAGGCCAAGTTGGGCTGGGATGTCTTCAAGCAGGGGGGCGAACCCCACATCCGCATCAGGCCGGGTAAGGAGGGAGACCCGCGTTTGCGCCCCGTCGTGTCCCTGTGCCCGGCGGGCCTCTGGCGGGAGGAGAAGCCGGGGACCTTTACCGTCACCGTGGACGGCTGCCTGGAGTGCGGGACATGCCGCATCCTCTGCGGCCCCGACCTCATCGAGTGGGAGTATCCCGAGGGCGGTCTGGGCGTCCAATTCCGCTTCGGATGACGAAGGAAAGGAATAAAAATCAAGTTTCAAGGAGGGGGCTATGGATTTCAAACTGACGGAAGAGCAAGAATTGATAAAGAAGAACATGCGGGAGTTCTGCGAGAAATACGTGGACCCCATCGCGGCGGAGATCGACGAGAACAGCCGCCACCCGGCCGAGGTCTTCCAAAAACTGGCGGAAGGCGACTGGATGGGCATCCCCATACCTGCTCAATACGGGGGGAGCGGCGCCGATTATCTCACCCACATCTGCGCCGTGGAGGAGCTGGCCCGTTCGTGCGCCTCCACGGGGTTTACCGTCTCCATCCACGTGGGGATCGCCTCCATGCTCATCCTCCTCTTCGGCAACGAGGAGCAGAAAAAGACCTTCCTCGTCCCCCTCGCCAAGGGCGAGAAGCTCGGCGCCTTCGTCCTCACGGAGCCCGGCGCCGGCACGGACGTCATGGCGGCCACGACGACGGCGGTCCTCGACGGGGACCACTACGTCATCAACGGCACCAAGACCTTCACCTCCAACGGCCCCACGGGGGACACCTACCTCGTCTTCGCCTGGACGGACAAGGCCGCCGGGCGCAAGGGGATGAGCGCCTTCATCGTCCCGCGGGGCACGCCGGGGATGACGGCGGGGAACCATTTTGCCAAGATGGGTCTCCGTTCCTCCCAGACCTCGGAGATGCTCTTCAAGGACTGCCGTGTCCCCAAGGCAAACCTCCTCGGCAAGGAGGGTAACGGCCTGGCCATGGCCATGACGGGCTTCGATCACGGCCGCACGGGGATCGCCGCCCAGGCCGTGGGGATCATCCAGGCCGCCCTGGAGGAGTCGGTCCGCTACGCCAAGGAGCGGGTCCAGTTCGGGCAGCCCATCGCCCGTCACCAGGCCATCGCCTGGATGATCGCCGACATGGCGACGGACCTCAACGCCGCCCGTTTCCTCACCTACCACGCCGCCTGGCTCAAGGACCAGGGGCAGCCCTTCAGCAAGGAGGCCTCCATGGCCAAGCTCTTCGCCTCGGAAAAGGCCATGCACCACACCATCAAGGCCGTCCAGATCCAGGGCGGTTACGGTTACTGCAAGGGGGCCAAAGTGGAACGCCTCATGAGGGACGCCAAGATAACGGAGATCTACGAGGGGACCTCGGAGGCGCAGCGGATGGTCATCTCCGGCAACGTCCTGCGTTGATGAAGACGGGGTAAGGCCATGCCGCACATCGTCGTCTGTTTCAAGTGGGTGATCGACGAGACCTACCTCAGGCGGGCGCCGGGAGGGGGTCTCGATTTCTCCTCCGTCGACTACAAGCTGAGCGATTACGACCGCAACGCCATCGAGGAGGCCGTGCGGATCCGCACCGCCCTGGGGGGGACCGTGACGGGTATCACCGTGGGGCCGCCGGAGGCCGCCAAGGGCGTCAAGGACGCCCTCTCCCGGGGGATGGACGCCGGGGTCTTCATCGCCGATCCGGCCTTCGTGGATCTGGATCCTTCCCAGACGGTGAGTCTCATCGCCCAGGCCGTCAGGAACCACGTGGGGCCCTTCGACCTCATCATCTGCGGCGAGGGTTCGGGGGATCTCTACGCCCAGCAGGTGGGACCGCGTCTGGCCGAGGCCCTCGGGATAGACTGCGTGGCCTTTGCGACCCAGATCTCCCTGGAGGGGGGGACCCTGACGGCCCAGAGACGGCTGGAAGGGGTGATCGAGGTCGTCACGGCCCCCCTGCCCGCCCTGGTCACGGTGTTACCGGAGATCAACACCCCCCGCATCCCCGGGGTCAAGGACACCCTCATGGCGGGGAAGAAACCCGTGCGGACCCTTGCGAAGGGAGATTTGGGCGCGACGGGCGGTCCCAGGCTCCAGACCCTCGCCGTGCGTGCGGCGGCGATGGAGAGGGCCTGTGAAAAGTTCGGCGTCGAGGAGGCGGAGGTGATCAGATTCGTCGACGCCCTCAAGAAGAGGGGGGTCCTGGCATAGGAGGTAATATGGCGGTTTTATGGATCTTCTCGGAGACGACGGCCTCGACCAAGGAACTCCTGGGCCTGGGGCGGGAACTCATCTCCGCCGTGGGCGGATCCATCACGGTCCTTATGGGCCCCGATGGAGAAGGAAGGGAGGAATGGGCCGCCTACGGCGCCGATGAGATCATCCTCCTGCCCCCCCTGGCCGACGGCCTGGCCATGGAGGCCCATATACCCGTCATCGCCGCGGCGGCCGCGGAGGAAAAACCCGACATCATCCTTCTCCCCGCCACGGCACGGGGCCGGGAGATGGCCCCCCGACTCGCCCAGAGGCTCGACACGGGTCTCTGCAGCAACTGTGTCGCCGTGCGATGGTCCGGCGGGGACATCGAGATGGACAGGGTGGTTTACGGGGGGGCGGCGATACAGACGGTGAAGTTCCTGACACGACCCGTCATGGCCACCGTCGCCCCCAAGACCTTCTCCCCCCCTGTCCCCGAGGAGGGGAGAAGCGCCCGCCTCAGGGAACTCCCTCCCCTCGCCGCCGGCACCGTCCCGGGGGTCCGGATCGTGGAGAAGAGGGAGAAACGGCGCCTCGCCAGAGATCTCACCCAGGCGAAGGTGGTGGTCGCCGCCGGGCGGGGGTTGGAGAAGAAGGAGGACCTGGCCCTGGTCGAGGAGGTTGCCTCCCTCGTGGGCGGCGAGGTGGGCTGCACCCGTCCCCTCTCGGAAGAGCTCCACTGGCTCCCCACGGAGCTCTGCATCGGCCTCTCGGGTGTCTCGGTCAAACCGGATCTCTACATCGGCGTCGGGGTCTCCGGCCAGGTCCAACACATGACGGGGGTACGCGGGGCCAAGGTGATCGCGGCCGTCAACCGGGATGAAAACGCCCCCATCTTCGCCCAGGCAGATCTGGGCATCGTCGGGGACCTCTACGAGGCCCTGCCGAAGTTGATCACGGCCCTTAAGAAATAATGGGGCGGGGGAGCCCTCAGCCTCCCCTCGCCCCCATCATCCTGAAACCCTCGTCGAGGAGACGGGCCGTCTCCTTCGCCCTCACCACGGGGTTGCGCGCCCCCATGACCACGGCCAGGAGGCGCGTATCACCCCTTCTGGCCGTGGCGGCGATGTTGTAACCCGCCTTGCAGACGAAACCCGTCTTGATCCCGTCCGCCCCGGGATAGGTCCCCAAAAGGCGGTTGCGGTTCCGCTGGCGGATATTGTGATAGGTATAGTAGCGTTGGGAGTGGACGCGGAGGGACTCGGGGAACCTATCCAGGTAGGCCCGCGAGAGGGTCGCCATGTCCCGGGCCGTCGTGATCTGCCCCTTGGCGGGAAGGCCGTGGGGATTTTTGAAGACCGTGTGGGTCATCCCCAACTGCCTCGCCTTCTCGTTCATGCGCAAGACGAAGTTCTCCACGCTCCCCCCGAGATATTCCGCCACCGCCACGGCGGCGTCGTTGGCCGAGACGACGGCGATACCCATGACGAGCTCACCCAGGGGCACGGTGGTGTGGGGATCGAGGAACATCTTCGTACCCCCCGTCCGCCACGCCTTCACGCTCACCGGCACGGGATCGGACCAGCGGGCCTTGCCCAGTTCCACCGCCTCGTAGACCAAATAGAGGGTCATGATCTTAGCCACCGAGGCGGGGGGGATGGCCAGGTCAGGTTCCAGGGCGTAGAGGACGCGCCCCGAGGCCATGTCCGTCACCACGGCGGACTTGATGACGGGTCCCGGGACCTCCCTCTTCTTGGCCGCCTTCTTCGCCTTCTTGGAAACCGCCTTGGCGCGGGCCGCCTCGGTCGGCCATGCCGCCCCCAAGATGAGACAGAGGGAGACCAGGAGGCAGAGGGCCCGCCGGCAAATCCCCTCAGCGCCCATCCCCGCCCCGCTGCGCGGCGAGATAACCCCTGGCCAAAGAGGTGTTGACATGGACCACGCCCTTGTTGAGGGTCCTAAAGGGGTAATCCTCCGTGATGACGGGAAGGGCATCGGCCTGGGACTGGCTGTTGACGACGGTGCCCGCCGGCACGTATCGACCGTCCGCCACGCGTACCCCCATGACGATGGCGCCTGGTTCGAGGACGCAACCCCTCCCCACCCAGGAGCGAAACACCAGGACCTTCATACCCACGAAGGTGTCGTCGAGAACTACGGCGGGCCCATGGATCTGGACCTGGTGGGCCAAAGAAACCCGCCGGCCCACGTAAACGGCGTATTTCTTGCCGTCCACCTCGAAGAGGTTCTTCTCTACGGCCTGACCGTTCATCTCCGTCTCCAGGGCGTGGATCACCACCCCGTCCTGCACGTTGGCGTCGTCGCCCACGAAGAGGGGCTGGCCCTCGTCGCCGCGCACGGCGGCAAATGGGGCCACCATGACGTTCTTACCGATGGTCACGTTCCCTATGACCGCCGCCAGGGGGTGGACGTAAGCCGTCGGGTCGATTACGGGATCACTGACACGGGCGCTGAAGTCTGTTGCGACATTTTTTCCGATCATAATCTTCCTTCCTCCGTTACAATTTCACAGCCCGGGGTTATGCCGGGCGAATTTCTCCTTCTCCCTCGACACGAGTTTCTCCCAGAGGGTCCTTACCCTCTTCCTCGTCTCCGTCACCACCCCGCCGTTGTCCAGGACACAGTCGGCGAGGGGCACCTTTTCCCCGATGGGCATCTGGGCCGCTAGGCGCGCCTGGGCCTCAGCACGGTCAAGACCGTTTCTGGCCATGAGACGCCTCAGCTGTTCCTCGGGGGATATGTAGACGAGGACGACGAGGTCCACCATCCCCTGAAGACCCTCCTCGATGAGGAGGGGGACGTCGGAGATGACGACGGCCCTTGGGTTGTCGGCCTCGATATCCCTCAGAACACTTCGCCACCGATGGATGACGGCGGGATGGACGGCCCGGTTCAAGAGGGGGAGTTTCGAGGGGTCATTGAAGACGACCCGGGCCAGTCTCGCCCGGTCTATGCCCCCGTCCTGCCCAAGGATCACCGGCCCGAAGAGGTCCACCAGGTTCTCTCTCACCTCCCGCTCCTCCCTCAGGACGGCATGGGCCAGGCGATCAAGGTCGATATGGACGGCCCCCAACTCCACCAGCATGGAGGCCACGGTGGATTTCCCCGAGGCGATGCCCCCCGTGAGACCTACGTTCAGCATCCCCCTACCTGTTGCGCTGGTAGATGATCCTGAGGCCCTCCAGGGTCAGCATCTCATCGACGATCTCGATGGTCTTCGTCTCCGGGGCCACGATCCTCGCCAGCCCCCCCGTCGCCACCACCTTGGGCTCACCCCCCGCCTCGGCCTTCATCCTCCCGACGATACCGTCCACCAGGCCGGCGTAACCGTACATGATCCCCGCCTGCATACTGCTTACGGTGTCCTTGGCGATGACGGAACGGGGTTTGCTGAACTCCACCCGCGGCAGCTTCGCCGCCCTCTCGAAGAGGGCCTCGCTGGCGATCATGATCCCCGGGGCGATACATCCCCCCATGTACTCCCCCCGGGGGGAGACGTAATCGAAGGTCGTCGCCGTCCCGAAATCGACGATGATGAGGTCCCGCCTATACTTCTCATAGGCCGCCACGGCGTTGACAATGCGGTCGGCCCCCACCTCCTTGGGATTGTCGTAGTAGATGGGCATCCCCGTCTTGATGCCGGGGCCGACGATGAGGGGTTTGATATGGAAGTACCGTTCGCACAACGGCTCGAGGATATTGAGCATGGGAGGTACGACGCAGGAGATGATGATGGCCGAGACCTTCCGGGACGCACCGATCTTGCTCGATTTGTATAGATTGTAGATCAGCATCCCGTACTCGTCCACCGTATGATCCACGACGGTGCGTATCCGCCAGTCGTGGAGAAGCCTCTCCCCGTCGTATAGCCCCAGGACCGTGTTGGTGTTCCCTACGTCCACCACGAGCAACATCACCATGTCCTCCCTACTTTTCTTCCGTCACGTCGCCCGCCGTTATCCTCCGGATCAAACCCGTGTCCTCCCTCATGACGACGGCCCCCTCGTCGTCGATACCCAAGGCCAAACCCGTCTGAGTCCGTTCTTTGAAGGAGACGCGGATCCTCTTCCCCGCCAGGCGGGAACGGGCGATCCACTGCCCCCTCACGGCCTGGAAACCGTCGCGGAGGAAGACCCTATACCATTTTTCCAGGCTCTCGACGAGCCCCACCGTCAAGGCCACGCGGTCCACGGCCGCTGACGTCTCCAACATGAGGGACGTGGCCCGATCCCGGATCTCCGCTGTGAAATCAGAGGCTTCCATGTTGACGTTTATCCCCACGCCCAGGATCACGAAGACCACACCGGCGGGGACGGCCTTCATCTCCGTGAGGATGCCGCAGGCCTTCTTCCCTTTGATCAACACGTCGTTGGGCCATTTGATCTCCACGCCGTCGGGACAATAACGCGACAGGACCTCGGCCACGGCCACCCCCGCCGTCAGGGTGATCTGGGGTGCCCGGTCGGGGGTTATGGGGGGTCGGAGGATGAAGGAACCGTAGAAGTTGCCCCCCGGGGGGGAATACCAGACGCGGTCCATCCGGCCCCGTCCCCGGGTCTGACGATCCGCGACGACGAGGGTCCCCTCGGGGGCCCCCCTCTCGGCGAGACGCCAGGCCTCGGTGTTGGTGGAATCGAGCTCCCCATGGAAGACGATTGACCCGAAGGTCCGTCCCTTCAAAGCCGCGCGGAGGTTTTGTTCGTCGAAGGCGTTCAAGGGACGATGGTCAAGGAGATGTCCGCCGCGGCCGCGGAATGGGTGAGGGCCCCCACGGAGATGAAATCCACCCCCGTCTCCGCCACGGCCCGCACCCGCTCGAGGGTCATGTTCCCGGAGGCCTCGAGGAGCACCCTGCCCTTGGCCATCCTCACCGCCTCGGCCATGGCTTCGATCTCCATGTTGTCCAGCATGACCACGTCGGCCCCCGCCCGGATGGCCTCTTCCAAGCCCCCGAGATCACCGACCTCCACCTCGATCTTCAAGGTGTGGGGCACCCGGCCCTTGAGGAGGGCCACCGCCGCGGCGATCCCACCGGCGGCGGCGATGTGGTTGTCCTTTATCAACACCCCGTCGTAGAGGGCGAAACGGTGATTGTAACCGCCCCCGCAGCGCACGGCATACTTGTCCAAAAGACGCAGACCGGGGACCGTTTTCCTCGTGTCGATGATGCGGGCCCCCGTCCCCTCCACGGCCTTTACGTAGCGGCGGGTCAGGGTGGCGATGCCGCAGAGGCGCTGGAGGAAATTCAGGGCCGTCCGCTCCGCCGCCAGGATGGACAGAATCCTGCCCTCCACCTCGGCGAGGACGTTACCCCTCCCCACCTCCTGGCCGTCGCCGACGAGGGTGGTGATCGCGATGCCGTCGTCGAGGGCGCGGAAGGTCTCACGAAAGACCTCGAGGCCCGCGCAGACGAGTTCCGCCTTGGCCGTCGCCACGGCCTTGCCCGTCTCCTTTCCCGTAAAGATCCCCTCCGAGGTCACGTCGCCGCTGCCGACATCCTCCTCAAGGGCGGCGGCGATGATCCCGCGCAGGTATGGCAGGTGGATGAGGCCTAACTCCACAGGGACCCTCCCCTCTCAGGCGGGACGATATTGAAATATGCCGACGGGTTTCGTCTTCCCCTTCACCGTGGTCTTTCTGAGAAAGACGAAACGATGCGCCAGATCCTCTTTCAGACGGCTGTAGGTGGCCTCGGAGACGGCGATCGTGTCGATGTCGGTGATGGCCTGGATGCGGGCCGCCGCATTGACGACGTCGCCGATGACGGTGAGGTCCTTCCTCTCCTTGGAACCCACGTCCCCCTGGATGACCCGGCCGCTGTTGATGCCGATGCGGATATGGACGGATTCCAAACCGTCTTTTTCTCTGATGAGGTTCATCTTCGTCAAGGCCCCGTAAAGGATGCGGACGGAGGCCTCGACGGCGTCGTTGGCATCTACGAATACGGCCATCACGGCATCACCGATAAATTTGTCGATATCGCCGTGGCATTCCCTTGTGATCACCTCACACACCCCGAAGACCTCGTTGAGCATGGACACGACCTCCTGGGGGGGTCGGCGCTCGGAAAAGGAGGTAAAACCGGCGATGTCCAGAAAAAGCACCGTCAGGTCCCGGATGTTCGCCCCCCCCGCGGCCCCGGCCTTCGCCTGGGCCATGACCTCTTCAAAGGTGGCGGCGGAGACGTATTTTTTGATCAGGGTCTGGAATTTTTCCTGCAGGTGCCGGTAGTCCTCCTCGAGGGAGATGTCCCGGAATATCTCTATACCGGCGATGACGCGGCCCGTCTCGTCCCGCAGGGGGGCGATGTGGGTCATGACGGGGAAACGCCGTCCGTCCTTGTGGAGGGGATAGACCTTGGCCTCCGTCGCCTCTCCCGTCCGGATCGTCCGCAGGAGAGGACAGAGGTTACGACAGAGGAGGTTGCCGTCGCCGTCGATGTGGTTGAGGATGTTGTCGGCGCATCGCCGACCCGTGACCTCTTGGGCCCCGTAGCCCGTGATCGCCTCGGCCCCCCGGTTCCAGAAGACGATCCTTCTCCTCCGGTCCACGATGTAGACGCCGTCGAAGAGGCTGTCCAGGACAAAGGCCAGGGTCGTGTCCTTTCGAGAGAGGGTCTCGATCTCGATCGTCAACGCAGGGGGCATTGCGCCCCTCCCATGGCCAGGCACTTCTCCTCGATGGTCCGTTTGTGCATCGCCGTGTCCTTCACGATCGTCTTTAGCAACTCGAGGTACTCCAGATCGTTGGTCTTTACGATCTCGCCGTAGGATTTCTCCATGAGGGAGGACTCGATGTCCCGAGCGAGGATCATGACCCTTTCCCTGGTCAGACGGCCCGCCTTGAGATCTTGCAGGTGGCCCTCCAGGCCCTTCATGATAGTCTGCAAGGCCATCTTGTTGAAAGGCCGTCCGATCTCGAAGCGTTCCGGTTTCTGTCTGACGATTTGTATCATCTGCTCGATGTTCTCGGCGTGTTTCTCCTCTTCCTTGACCAGGGCCGACCAGAAGGGGGAGTCCTCCTTCCATGTCTCGGCGCAGGTCCGATAAAACTCGGCCACGAGACGCTCCACGGAGGCCATCAGCGCCATGGTCCCCAGCAGGCCCTCTACATCCCTGGGTTGCAGCATAATTTCCCCCTCTCCCGCCTTTCATGTGCCGAGAATGACATCCTGGCGGGAGATTTACTAACAGAATTTAAGCCCCTTTACAAGGGTCGTCCCCTCGACGTCCTGGAGATTTCCCACGGAAACGGTCAGGGCGGCGATCACGAAGAGGATGGCCAGGGGGGGGCCGTGGGCGGTGTTTTCAAAACAGCCTTGGATCAGGAGGGCGGCGAGGGCGGCGGAGAGGGCGCGCGCCCCCCTTCCGGCCGCCGGTCCTTTCTCCCCGCCTAAGCGGCGGGCGTTGAGGTAAAAGACGTAACATAAAAACCAAATGAAGATCCCCAAACCGACGACGCCGGTCCTCGTCGCCGTGTCGACGAAGATGTTGTGGGGTGCGTAATAGACATTTTCGGCCCTGTATCTTGCCGGGACCCGCTCGTTGTACACCTTGAGGAACTCGTCGTTGTAGAGGCTCTGCATCCCGAACCCCACCCCCTTGACGGGGTGGTCCTTGATGATCTCGAGGTAGGCGAGCCAAATCTGCACCCGGTCGTCCCATTTCAATTTCTCCATGATACCTGCGGGGGAGAAACGGGCCGGTACGGCCAAATAGGCGATAGTCACGACCAGGACAACGGCGAGGAGGGCCTTTTTGCTTCTACCGAAGAGGACGATGAGACCCGTCAGAAGGGCGAGGACACCGGAGCGGCTCTGGGTGAGGAGGGTCGTCGCCAACATGACCAGACACCCGGCATAGACGGCCCATTTCAGGCGCAGGTCCTCGAAGGTCGCCGCGAGGCGCAACCCCACGAGGAAGCCGAAAACGGTGATGACGGCCGTCACGTTCGGGGGGATCTCCTTGGGCAGGGCGTAATTCAGTTTCCTCCAAAGGGGGTTGCCCATCACCACGTAGTACTGGATTACCTCCCAGAGGCTGTACAGGACCGTGGAGATCACGACGGCTGCCAAGACGGCGGTGATTTCCCCCTCGGACCGGACCAGGTTGACCGTCAGGATGAAAAAGAAGAGATATTTCAACCAGTGGGCGTAGAGGTCGTGGATGGAGTTCGACGGGTTGAGGGCCCCGCAGAGGGAGACAAGGCCCCAGAGGAAAAAAACGAACAGGGGGACTATGAGGGGCCGTCCCAGGCCGGTTAAACGGAGCCGTCCCCTCGCCAGACCATAGGCGAAAAGGGCGGCGGAGAGATAGAAGGCCGTCTCGGAGACGGCCGTGGGACCGGGGAAGGGGATGAAAAAGACCTGAACGAGAACGAGGAGAAAGAGGAAACTCCCGAGGGGCTCCCTTCCGAAGGCCGCGAGGGACGAACGCCAACACCCCCCGTCGGAAGGCAATCCTGCGGCCCGGCAGAGGGACGGGAAAAACCTGGCCATGGACAAGGGGTCCCCTAAGGACGGGGGAGTCTGCCGAGGGCCTCCGTGATGACCCGCTTTTTCTCCATGAGTTCCCGGTGTTTGTCCTCTTCCTTCCTGACGACGGCCTCGGCGGCCTTGGCCCGGAAGTCGGGATTGGCCAGTTTACGGGCGGCGGCGGCCAGGTCCTTTTCCACCTTGGCCAACTCCTTTTCCAGGCGGGCCCTCTCGGCGGAGAAATCGATCAGCCCCCCGAGGAGGACGAAGACGCGCACGGGTCCGGCCACGGCCACGGCCGATCCCTCCGGTTCCGAAACGACTCCGGAGATCTGAAGGTCCTCGAGGTTGGCGAGGTCGATCATATAATCGCGATTCCGCGCAAGGGACGCCCGCAGGGCCTCGTCGGGGACGGACAGGATCACCCGCAGCCTTCGCGACGGGGCGATCCCCATCTCCCCACGGATGTTGCGGATACGGGTGATGATCTCTACTACGAGCCCCATCTCCCTCTGTGCCTCTTCGTCCACAAAGACGTCTTCTGCCTTTGGGAAGGGACTGACCATGATGGAACTCCCGTCGTTGACGAGGGCCTGCCAGATCTCCTCGGTGACGAAGGGCATAAAGGGATGGAGGAGTTTCAAGGAACCGGCGAGGACACGATAGAGGGTATCCTGGGCCGCCCTTCTTTCCCTCTCGCCGCCGCGGCGCCCATAGAGGACGGGCTTCGCCGCCTCGATATACCAGTCGCACAGCTCGTGCCAGACGAACTGATAGACTTCGTTGCAGGCCTCGTTGAATTTGTACTCGTCGAGGCCCCTTATGACCTCCTTGACGGCCCGGCCGAGGCGGGCCAATATCCAGCGGTCGGCGAGGGAAAGATCGGAGGGGTCGATTTCGGAGGCGTCCTCGTAATCCTGGAGGTTCATCAGGGCGAAGCGGGCGGCGTTCCAGATCTTGTTCACGAAGAACTTGTAGCCCTCGATCCGTTCCTCCGACATCCGCACGTCCCGTCCCTGGGCCGTGAAGGCCGCCAGGGTGAAGCGGAAGGCGTCGGCCCCGAACTTGTCGACCATTTCGAGGGGATCGATGATGTTTCCCTTCGACTTGCTCATCTTGTCCCCATGCTCGTCCCTCACGAGGGCATGGAGGTAGACGTCCCTGAAGGGCACGTCTTTCATCACGTAGAGACCCATCATCATCATCCTCGCCACCCAGAAGAACAGGATGTCGAAACCCGTGATGAGGAGGGTCGTGGGATAGAAGGTCTTGAGGGCCGGTGTCTCATCGGGCCAACCCAGGGTGGAGAAGGGCCAGAGGGCCGAGCTGAACCACGTATCCAGGACGTCTTCCTCCTGGCGGAGCCCCTCGTTTCGACAGCCGGGACAGGCCGTGGGATCCGTGGACTGGACGATCACCTTTCCGCAATTGTCACAGTACCAGACGGGGATCCGATGGCCCCACCAGATCTGGCGGGAGATGCACCAATCCCGGATATTGGTCATCCAGTCGAAATAGGTCGCCTCCCACTGGGACGGCACGATGCGGGTCCGGCCGGTGACGACGGCGGCCGTCGCCTCCTTCGCCAGGGGCCCCACCTTCACGAACCACTGTTTGGAAACGGCGGGCTCGATGACGGTCTTGCAGCGGTAGCACTTGCCCACGTTGTGGGAGTAGGGTTCGATCCCCACGAGGTAGCCGCCCTTCTCGAGATCCCGGACGACGTTTTGGCGACACTCGTAGCGATCCTGCCCCCGGTAAGGACCGCCGTTTTCATTGATCACGGCGTTACCGTCCATGATCTTGATGATCTCCAGGTTGTGCCGCCCCGCCATGGCGAAGTCGGCGGGGTCGCAGGCCGGCGTGATCTTCACGGCCCCCGAGCCGAAGTCCATGGTCACGTAATCGTCGGCGATGATGGGGATGTGGCGGTTGACGAGGGGTAACACCACCATCTTTCCCACCATGTCACGGTAGCGCTCGTCTTGGGGGTTCACGGCCACGGCCGTGTCGCCGAGCATGGTCTCAGGTCTCGTGGTGGCGACGACGATCTCGCCCGTGCCGTCCACGAGGGGGTACCGGATACTCCAGAAGTGGCCGGCCTCTTCCTCGTACTCAACCTCCAGGTCGGAAATGGCCGTGTGGCAGCGGGGACACCAGTTGACGATATAGTCCCCCTGGTAGATGAGACCGTCGTTGTAGAGGCGGACGAAGACCTCCCGGACCGCCCGGGAGCACCCCTCGTCCATGGTGAAACGTTCCCGTTCCCAGTCGCAGGAACAACCGAGGCGTTTGAGCTGGTTGATGATGACGCCCCCGTATTTCTCCTTCCATCTCCACACCCGCTCGATGAATTTCTCCCGCCCCAAATCGTGGCGGCTGAGACCCTCCTTGGCCAGTTCCTGTTCCACCACGTTCTGGGTCGCGATACCGGCATGGTCCGTCCCCGGCATCCACAGGGTGTTGTACCCCTGCATCCGCCGGTATCTCGTCATGATGTCCTGGAGGGCGTTGTTGAGGGCGTGCCCCATGTGGAGCATCCCCGTCACGTTGGGAGGCGGTATGACGATACAGAAGGGCCTCTTCTCACTGACGTCTTGGGCGTGGAAGAGGTTCCTCTCCGTCCAGTAGTCGTACCATTTTGGTTCCGCGACGGAAGGTTCGAAAGAACTGCTTAGGGTGCCTCGGGCCATGAACGGTCTCTCCTTGTCGTGGTGTGGGATGGCCGCCGGCCCTGAGGGGTCCGGCGGCTTCGGTCGGGCAAGGTTAGAAGAACTTGAGTTCTTCCTTGAACTTCTTGATGATCAGCAGGGCCTCCACCCCCGATACCGTGTCCAGGGGGGCGAACTCGCCCGTCGCGATGGTCTTGGCCTGCATGATCCCCCGGGAGGTGACCACCATCACGGAATTGAAGTAGGGGAGGTCCGACCGCAGATCGGGGAAGGGGGACGTGGACCCGATGTACTTGGTGGCCAGGCTGTTGTCCCCCGTCACCTTGATGAGGATGTCCTCGATCATCATGGCGTACTCGGCCCGATTCACGAAATCCTCAGGTCCGAAACTGCCGTCGGGACGTTTCTCGAGACCGCGGACACCCAGACCGAGGATGGCCTCGATATCGGCGCGCAAGGGGTGAACGGCGATATCGGAAGCCGTGGCCGGCGCCGTCCCCACGGAGGCGGCCTTCGCGGGGTCCTTGAAGGAGGTGTCGAAGGTCTTGGGGGTGCGCTTGGCGTAAAGGATATCGATCCTCAGCTCCTCGAGAAAGAGGGCGGCGGCGTCCGCGCGGGTGATCTTATCGAGAAGGGCGATCTTCTTGCCCGTGATGGTGCCCGGCATGGCCCGCTGGATGTCCTGGACCAGTTTCCACTGGACGTCGGCCTCCGCCGTGAGTTCACCTTTGATCTCCATGACGCGGGCGAACATCTCCCCCGCCTTCACGAAATCGAGGGCCGTCTTGTAGGCGAGCCCCATGTAATAGTAGGCGGCGGACGATTTGGGGTCGATGGCCACGGCCTTGGAGAATTCATCCCGACACTTGTCCAGCCATCCCCTGTCCTGTTCGCAATCCGTACCGATGCGGACGCAGGCGGCCTTGCTCATGGTATTGACCCTGATGTAGCCCACGTGGACGAAGACCTTTTCGTCGTCCTTCCGGGCGTTGTCCCAGGCCGTTTCCAGTTGTTTGAAGGCACTGGTAAAATCCTTCTGATAGGCCTTGACCAGGGCCGTGCCCACATAGGCCTTGGCATACTTGGGGTCCAGCTCGACGGCCCTGACAAACTCCACCTGGGCCTCGTCGAACCGTTCCTGATTCAAAAGCTTCATCCCCGTGAAAAAGTGATGTTCCGGCGTATCCATCTCGCTGACGGGTTTCGCGGCCTTAGGGGCGCAGGAAACCGCCAGCAGGCAGGCCAAGGCGAATACCAGGGCCACAGAAAAACGTCCGTGTCTTCCGAGATCAAACATGGTGGAGCTCCTTTCTCTCTCAAGGTTCCCCGGACAGCAGGCGCGCCGGCGCCTCGACAGGGTGGAAAAGCAAGGGGGATTCTATAATCCGCTCCGGAGGAAGTCAAGGATCTTCCTCGTGATACCGTAACGATCCGTTCGATGAAACCATGTCACCCCCTCCTCCGAGCGCAGCCAGGTCACCTGGCGTTTGGCATAGCGTCTCGTGTCCCGGATGAGGAGATTCACGGCCGCCTCGAGGTCCATCTCCCCCCTGAGGTGGGAGATCATGTGGCGGTATCCCAGTCCCTGAAGGGGTTTGAGGTGGGGTCCGTACCCTTTGCTGAGGAGGCCCCTTGTCTCCTCCAGGAGACCGGCCCGAACCATCTCCCGCGACCTTTCCTCGATGCGCCTGTAGAGCTCCTGGCGTTCCAGCCCCAGGGCGACGACGAGGACCTCGTAGGGGCGGTTGCGGAAACCGTGGGCTTCCTGGCTGTCCACGATGGACCTACCCGTCAATGCCAAGACCTCCAGGGCCCGGATGACGCGGACCTCGTCGTGGGGATGGATGCGGGCCGCCGCACGCCCGTCCCTTGCCGCAAGGAGGGAATGGAGATAACCCGTTCCCCCCTGCCGGGCCAATTCGCGGTAATGCCGCCTCAGACCCTCGTCGGAACCGGGGCCGGGGAAGATGCCGCCCAGGAGGGCGCGGATGTAAAGGCCCGTGCCGCCCACGACGAAGACGGCTTTACCCCTTTGCCCGAGGTCCTCGATGGCCCGCCGGGCCTCCCTGGCGAAGCGGGCGGCGTTGTAATCCTCGTCGGGATCCGCCACGTCGATCAAATGATGGGGCACGGCCTCACGCACCTCCCGGGGCGGTTTCGCCGTCCCGATGTCGAGACCCCGATAGACCTGCATGGAATCGGCGCTGATGATCTCTCCGCCCAGCTCGGCGGCCAACTCGCAGGCCAGTTGAGTCTTTCCCGACGCCGTCGGCCCCGTCAAGACGACGAGACGCCCCCCCGGAGGACCCACCCTCAGCGCCTCTTGAACATCTTCTCGATCTCCCGCAAGGGGATCTCGCGGTAGAGGGGCCGGCCGTGGGGGCACGAGGCGGGTGCGCCGTCCTGTTCCAGGCTGAGACACAGGGCCAGGGCCTCTTCCGGGGACAGGGCCTGCCGGGCCTTCACGGCCCCCCGGCAGGCCAGGCTCCTCAGGAGGCCGTCACGGCGTCCCTCCAGACGAGGGGGACTTTCACCCCTCGCCGCATCATCGAGGAGGTCTTTGACAAAACCTTCCACATCCAGGTCCGGCAACGCCGCAGGCACCGATCGTACCAGGATGGTGTCCCGACCGAGGCGATCCACCTCCAGGCCCACCTCGGCCAGGTCGTCCCTCAAATCCCAAACGGTCCGCGCCTCGCCGGGCGTCAGGGTCAAGGCCAGGGGCACGACGAGTCCCTGGGCCTTGCGATCCCCTCCCCACGCCTTCTTAAGTCTTTCGAAAAGCAGGCGTTCGTGGGCGGCATGCTGATCCACGAGGACGAGCCCCTCGGGACCGGAGAAGACGAGATAGGTCCCCCCCACCTGTCCCAGATAGGCAAAGGACGAGACGGGCCTTTTGTCTTGCAGATCGAGGACGCCCACGCTCGCCGTCCCGGAGGGGAAGGGGCTTTGGCCGCCGTCCCCTTCCATTTCCCACCGTGGGGACTCGGGCCTGTCACCCGGTATTTTCTTACCGTAGTTACGCAAGAGGTGATATCTCCTGACCGCCTCCCGGACCCCCTCCGTGGGGTCGTCCTTCAAGTCCCCCCGAGGCTCCTCCCCGTCCGCGAAGGGGAACAGCCCCGTCAAGGCGAGGGAGACGGACTCGAGGACGAGGGCGTAGACGAGCCGGGGATCGCGGAAACGGACCTCCGACTTGGTGGGATGGACATTGACGTCCACCGTCCCCGGCGGGCAATGGACGAACAACACCGCCACGGGATAGCGCCGCGCCTCCATGACGTTGCGGTAAGCCGCCATGAGGGCCCCCTGAACGACGCCGTCACGGACGAAACGGCCGTTTACATAGAGATAGATGTGCCTGGCGCTGGAACGAGAACTCCCCGGGCGGGACACAAAACCGTGCAACCTTATCCCATCCTTTTCCCCGCTGACGGGCGTCAGCTCCTCCCTGGTGCCCCGGCCCAAGAGGAGGGAGATCCGTTCGTCCAGCCGGGTGGCGGCCGGCAGGGAAAGTAATTCCCGCCCTTCCCCGCTCACCTCCAGGCGGACGCCCAGGGAAGAAAGGGCCGTCCTCTGGATCCTCTCCAGGCAAAGGCCCTGTTCGACCTTTTCCGACTTGAGGAATTTCCTCCTCACGGGCAAGGAGGCGAAGACCCTCCTCACGGTGACGGAGGTACCCACGGGGCAACCGATCTCGGACACCGCCTTGACGGCGCCCTCCTCGGCCAAGACCCTCGTCCCGGCAACGGCGTCCTTGGTCCGCGTCACGAGCTCCACCGTCGATACGGCGGCGATGCTCGGCAGGGCCTCGCCGCGGAAACCGAAGGACGAGACCGTGTAGAGGTCCTCGAACCGCCGGATCTTGCTCGTGGCGAACCTCTCGAAGGCCAGTGCCGCGTCCTCCCTCGTCATCCCGCACCCGTTGTCCGTCACCCTGATGAGTTCCAGGCCCCCTTTCTCCAGGGTTATGGTGACGTGGGTCGCCCCGGCGTCGAGGGCGTTCTCCAGGAGTTCCTTGACGATGGAGGCGGGCCGCTCTATGACCTCGCCGGCCGCGATCTTCAAGGTAAGTTCCTGGGGTAGGACCTTTACGGGAGACGGCATCGCTAAAAAATTAAGCGACCGCGCCCCGGCAGGGCTCACCGGAACGCGGTCGTTCATGGTCGTTACAATCGAGATTCGGGGGCCGACGCCTTCAATCGAGAACGATCATGACGCGGCACTGCTTCATGAAGGCCTGATTCTCCTTGATCCCCCTGAGCTTGCCGGCGTCCTGATTGCTGATCTTGAGGTCGGAGCGGCCCGGCCCTTCGGCGGAGATGGCCTTGACCGTCAGGGGGTTGTTCGTCACCCTCGGATTGCTCTGGGCCGCCGTGAGATCGCGGGCGTAACCGCTGATACCCTGCTGAACGGCGTACTCCTTGCTGACGACGAGGGATCCGTAAACCTCCTTGCCGTCCTCGTCAAAGACCTTGGGAGACATGGCCGGGCGGGCATTGAGACCCCGGGCGTCCACGACCAGGCCCGTGTATACCTCTTCCCCGGGGGGAGTGGGCCTCACCTTGACCTTGGGGGGAGGCGTGTCGGTCTTCTTGTCGTCGGCGATGGCCTTGGGGAGGATGGCCTGCATGAAGGGCCCCTTCATGGACATGCGATACTTGACCTCACAGGTCCCGTCGGACATGTAGCTGGGCTCGCCCACCTGGACGACGTTCTTCACGATGCCGTTCACGGCGGCCTTGATGGTGTCCGATTCCACCACGTAATCCTTGACCATGGTCTCAGAGTCGATACGTACCCCCTGGACGATCTCGAGGATGTCCCTCATGGCCACGACCTTGGCGGCCCGGATGCACAGGGGCCGGGCCTGGGGTTTGCCGTAGTACCTCTCGGGGGGCGCACCGATGGCCACGACCTCGATATACTGGTCCTCGTAGTTGACGATCCCCTTATCGCCCACCTGTTCCGCCACCTTGGATTCCAAGATCTTCGTCCAATCCTTCAGGCTCACCTTCGCGTCGTCCTGGCAGAAGCCCGTCCCGGCCAGCAGAAAAACCATCGCCGCCAGGATCGCTCCGCACAACATCCCTTTTTTTCTCCTCATGTCTTCCTCCTCACTTTACTTTGTTCCCTTTCGATCCCATCCTAACAAATACCACCCCTGCCTACAAGACCTTTTCTCAAGGTTTGACCGCGAAGGCCTGAGCCTCCGGGGCATCCAGCCAGGGCTTGATGTTGACGTTCCGCTCCAGATCCCCCAGGATCATCCCCAAATCGGGGGGGCTCTTCCCCCACCAGTTGTGGCGGGCGTCGAGATAGATGGTGGAGAGGGCCTGGATGGCAAAGTCGTTCCCCTCGATGTTGTTGAAGTTGATCAGGGGGCGCGAGTTGCCGACACACTTGAGGGCCCCCTCGCCCCCGTTGGCCGTCAGGGTGTTGTAGGTTATGACGGGGGCCCCATCGTTTCTCACGTAGATCCCCGCCTGGCTGTTATGGGCGATATGGCACTTCGTGATCTCGGGGTTGCCCCGGTGGATGTCGAAGGCGATGGAGGCGTATTTGACCACGCAATGGGAAAAGGCGCTGTTCACCTTCGTGGGCCGGGCGAAGCGGACGGCGGAGGCGTAGAAGCCGGCCGAGGGCGAGGCGGCGGAGGCGGTGAAGACGATGGGATTCTCCCTTGTCCCCCGGGCCACGATGCCCCCGTCGTTCACCACGATGACGGCCCCCTGATCATACTGGATGACGACGCCGGGCTCGATATGGAGGAGGGCGCCGTCTTCGAGGGAGACCTCACCCTCGACCCGGTAGGGGCTCTGGGAGAGGGTCAGCAGGGCGTCCTTCTTGATCGTCCCCCTCAATTCGGAGGGGAGGATGGGGAGGCTGACCTTTTTACCGCCGGGGTAGGGTCCATCGAGGATCACCGAGACGTCGACGCGCCCCTTGACGGAGGCCAAGACCTCCAGGCCCTTCGCCGTCCCCCACCAATTCTCCCGGGCGTTGACGGCGGCCCCGTCCATGGCCCCCACGATGTTGAAGGGCCGATTGTGGTGGATGTTGTTCTCGTTGATGACGGCGGCGCTCTTGAGGACCACGATGCCCCCGCCCTCGTTCTGGGTGACGACGTTGCGGGCGATGACGGGCGCCGCCCCCTGGACGTAAACACCCCCCTTGCCGTTCCCCTGGATGGTGTTTTCCCTCACCGTCGGCTGCGCCCCTTCCGTTACGGCCACACCGGCCCCCTGGTTGTCCCGGAAGGCACACCTCTCGATGACGGGTTTGGAAAAGGCCCCGGAGACGGAGATCCCCGTGACGTTACCCGTGAATTCCGAGGCGGTGACGGCGGGGGAAGAGGCGATGCAGGTCACGCCCGCGACGGCACCGGTGATCTTGTTGTAGGTCAGGACGTTTTCTTTCTCCTTGACGTTCCTGAAGACGATACCCTCCCAGGTCTTTACCCCCTCGGCGGGGGCCCAGGAGATGAGGTGCCCCTCGTCACCCCGGGCGGTGAGGTTGCCCTCCACTACCAGCGCCCCGCCCCGGGACCGGATCTCCGTCCCCGCCTCCACGAAGAGGGTCGCCTTGTCCTTGACCACCACCGTCTCCTCGATGATGTAAGGGCTCGCCCCGGCATACCAGGTCGTGTTTTTATCGATGACGCCCCTCACCGGCGTGGGACCGGGGGCGACGGGGACACCCTCGGCGACGGCCCGCTCGCTCTCGTTCCCCGCCAGGTCCACCGCCGAGAGGGCGTAGTAATAGCGAACGCCGTTGGTGAGGCCGGCGTCACGGTACTGGGTCACCTCGACCTTGGCCACCTCCGTGAAACCCGACAGGGGGGTCAGGCTTCGATAGAGGCGGTAACCTGCCAGGTCCGGATCCTTGACGTCCCCCCAAGAGAGGAGGACCACCCCGTCCCGGCCGACGGTCTTCAAGAAAGAGGGCTTCGGCGGGGGAGTGGTCTTGAGGGTCACGCTGCCTATGGCGTCCACCCACTGGGTGACCGCCCCGGCATCGTCCTTGAGGTAACCCGTAATGATCGCCTTGCGGCAATCATCCCCGGGGACGACGCGGTAGACACCGAGATAGACACCCGGAGAATCGGCCTGCTCCTGCATGTCGATCCCTTTCCGGTAATCGCCGATGTCGAAGTAGGCCCTCATCTTCGGTGTCCCCTGAATGACCACCCTGATCTCGTCGCCCGCCTTCTTGGGCAGGTTCTTCGTATCCTGGACAAGGAGGGTGATGACGGGGGGACGGAGGGCCTCGGCCAAGGGCGGGGCCGGGATGGTCTTGACCATGTCCCGGAAAAGGTCGTCACAGGCCCGCAAGAGCTGTATATCCCTCACGTTCATGGCCGTGGCGACGATGGTGGCGACGATGCCGATGGGACTCAGGGAGATGCCCCCCTCGTGGATCCTCACGGTGTGCTCCCCCGTCCAGAGGACCTCGCCCGACTTCGTGTCGTGCATCCTGATCTTGGCCCCGACGGCCACCTGAGAGTACATGACGGCGAAGAGCTTATCGAAGTTCGAGATCTCGCCGTAGACGACGGCGTCGACACCGAGGATCTTCCCCAGGTCCTGGGGTGATTTCTTGTTGATCTCGACGGGGTCATTCAGACCCGCCTTCCCGAGGAGATCGTCAATTCTCTGGATCTCCATGTCCTTGAAGGGAAGGGAACTGAAATGGTTGTAGAACCCCCGGCGGACGGCCTGGGCCCCCTGCTGGCTCCCCGAGAGGTCCAGGAACGGCAGCACCGCCACGGTGCGGGGGATGTGTTTCTCCATGTAGGGGTAGATGTGGTACTTCCCTTCGAACAGAGACCTGATCTCCGGGGCGATGGCCGTTTCCTTCGTGGCGACGACACAACCCTCCAAGATCAACAGAGATAGAACGAGGGCTATCGTCCAAAGAAATACCGAAATCCTCTTCATGTTCCTTTCCCTCCGCCCCCCATTTCAAAGGGGTACCACCCCGGCGAGGGCGTCGCCCTCCCCCAGGATCACCTCGCCGTGGCCGGGGTAGATCCTATCCACCCTCAGGGTCATGGCCAAGGCCTCATAGGTCTTCACAATCTCGTCGCGATCCTCGTAAAAGCCGTTCAATCTGCCCCTCCCGTCGTCGAAGACGTTGTGGATCAGATCGCCGCAGATCAACACCCCCTCCCCACGGGAATAGAGGGAGAGGGAATCGGAGGTGTGGCCGGGGGTCTCGAGGACTTCCCAGTCCCCCAAACCCAGGGGGAATCCCTCATGGGCAAACACGATCTTCTCCCTCTCGAAAGGCAGGGCCGACCAGTGCCTCAAGAGGGGGAGAGGGATACCGGCGGGGGACTCAACGAAGAGCTCCGAGAGGCGCCTCACCCGGGTGACCGTCCTGCGGGTGACGGGGAGCAGGCCCTTGATCCAGTTCTTCATGACCGGGATGGGTCTTACACCCTCCAGGTAGTCCCCCACGGCCCTATGGAAAAGAACCCGGGTCCCGTCGCCGCACCGGTCCAGTAAATGTCCGATACCCCCGATGTGGTCGACGTGGAAATGGGTGGCCAATACATAGCGGACCTGGGAAGGGGGGCTCCCCAAAACTCCTTCCACAAAGAGGATCGTCTCCCGGGCCGCCGCGACGCTGCCCACGTCAACCACCAACAGGCCTTCCGGACAGGAGACGACGTAAGTCCTTCCGAAACCGCATCTCTCAACGGGGTGAACCATTGGCCCGGCGACGGCGCGGTCCGGTCACCGCCCCGTTATCACCACTTCCCGGGGATCGCTCTCCAGATCGTCCCTATCCACGGCCGTCACGAGATAGACCCTCTCCTTCCCCTTCTTCAGCGGCCGCCCGTCGCTGAAGGACAGGCCCTTGACACCCATGGAGACCGGTTCGGGCCGGAAGAACCCCTTCTCGTAAACGTTGTAACCCTTGATATCCTCCTCCCCCGGCGGCTGCCAGTTGAGCTCGACCCGATCGCCTTTCTGCACCGCCGAAAGGTCCCGGGGGGGGCGGGGCCGGTTCTTCGTCGTCGCCGTCACGACCCTCGAGGGATCGCTTAACAGGCCGTCCCGATCCTCCGCCTGGACCCGGTAGGCATATCTCCGGCCGTCCTTCAGGTCCCGATCGACCCAGGAGGTCGCCTTCACTTTGTCGACGACCTCAAACCGCCCATCCTCAGACCCCCGCGAGACGTGGTAGAGAATCACGTCCTTTTCCGGGTTGGCCTGCCAGCTCAACGGGACCGACCTCGCCTTGCCGCTTTCCGCCTTCAGTCCTTGGGGCGGGGAAGGCCGGGGCTTGGTCGTGGCGGAGACAACGGGCGCACCGGCGCTTTCCACATCGACCTTGTTGAAGGTGTTGACAAAATAATAATACGTCGCCCCGTCATCGAGCCCCTCGTCCGTAAAGCTCCCCGCCTCTCTCCCCCGGATCTTTTTGACCTGCCGGAACTCGTCCGTCTTCGTCGTGGAACGGTAGACGACGTATCCTTCCACGTCTTCCGCCGTCGCAGGCGTCCAGGTGAGGACCACCTTTTTGACCAGACCGCCTTGGGCCCGGGGAGGGGAAACCGTCGGGGGTTTGCCCTTCGTGACGGCGGAGACGGTTACGGAGGGCGAGGTCTCCTGATCGGGCGTCTCGAAGGCCGTCACCCTGTAGTAATAGCGGGTCGCATCGGAGAGGCCCTCCGTGTCGACGTAGCGCAGCCGCTTTGTCGACGCCTCGGTGGAGTCCAGTTTCTTGATCTTCAAGAAGCCCGTGTCGGGGGCCGTGCTCCGGTAGATATAATATCCCCTCACATAGAAGAACTCGTCGAGGGAGTTCCAGGTCAGCTCGATCTCCCTCACCATGTCCCCCCGGGCGGTGAGACCGTTGACGGCGGGGATGGTGGTACCCTTCATGGGCCGCGAGAAATCGCTCTCCACCCCCTTTTCGTTATAGGCCGTGACCCGATAGAAATAGGACTCGCCGTCGGCCAGACCCCTGTCCACCAGGGGGACCTTCATGATCTTGTCGAGGGTCTCGTCGAGACCGAGGCCGAGATCGCTCCCGAGGATGTTGGCGATCTCACGGTAGGGACCCGCCTCGACCTTGGCCCGGTAAACCTTGTAGCCCTTGAGCTTGAGGGGATCTTCGCTGCGAGCGGGACTGGGCGACCAGGTCAGGGTGATGCTGCGGACATGGGGCTCCGTCGAGAGGATGACGGGGGGGTTGGGGGAAAGGGCCGTTTCCGCCGCGATCGCCGGCGAATAGTCCCCATGGAGACCCCGGTGGTCGTAGGCCCGGACCCTGTAATAGTAAGTCGTGTTTCTTGCGAGGCCCTCGTCCGTGTACTCCGGGGCGGCCACCTGACCGACCCTGGCGAAGGGCCCCGCCTCCGCGGAGGAACGAAAGACCTCGTATCCCGCCACCTTTCCCGCGGGGGGGTCCCAGGACAAAGACACCCGCGTGGCCGAGGATCTCTTTCTGATGTTGCCGGGGACGCCGATGGAGGCCTTCTCCTCTTCCCTCCCTCCCAGGAGGTGGGCGCCGATGGCCTTACGGATGTCCTCGGCGAGTTTCCGCACCTCCGTCATGAGACCCGCGTCGCCCAGGGCCGCCACCCGTGAGTGGAGGATCGATCTCCTCTTGTCGACCTGGATGGTGTTGGCCCGGATGGTGATGACGGGTCCCTTCTTCTCCACCGTGCCCACGACGACGACGTCCAGGGCGAGGCGCGTGCCGATGTTGACGGCGTTGTTGACGTCGTCGTTCTGCTGGAGGTCGTTGAGGGCCAGAAAGGCCTCCAGTTCCTTACGTTCGAGGATCACGAGAGAAGGGTCGGCGGAGAGGGAGTTGATGAGCATGTTGGAGACCGTCGTCCCGTAACCGGCGGCGTCGATGTTGACGGACCCGAAATTGAACACGGAGATCTTCACCACCGCCGGCGGGGCGGCCGACGCCGTCGTGGTAAAGACGAGGCAAAAGGCGACCGCCAAAGCCACGGGGAGGAAAGTGCCCACCGATCTGCCGCGGGTTCTCATACGCCTTCTCCTTGGGCTTCTTAAGGTAAATCCCGCCCGCTCTACAGGTTCTGCATCAATTTATCGATCGATTCCAGAGACTTCTTGGTAATGGGTGTCGTGATGCCTTTGAGCTTCTCGTCGAAAACGGCGTCCATGTACTTCTCCACGGCCTGCTCGAAGTTGCGTCGCTTCTGGTGGAGTTGGGCCTCGTTGAAGTAGACCGTCTCGAGGCTCTGGAAATGCTTCAGGACACTCTGGCCCATCTCGGTGACCTTGGCGTTCGTCAGGTCGTCGAGGACCTCCGTCTCCGTCGGCAACTCGAGGGGGTCATGGACGATATTGGCCATGGGCACGGCGTCCTGGTACTTGTCTTCCTTGACGGTGCGGCCGGCGATGGTGTTGGTGAAGATATTCTCCCCCGAAAGGGTGTCGACGAGCTTGTAGGAGATCTCGAAGATGGCGTTGATCTTGGCCACCCCCTGGCGATAGGACACAAACTGATAGTTCTTCTTCTTCATCGTGCGGGGCGGGGCGGTTTTCCACTCCTCCTCCGTCGGCCGCTGGTGGAGGATCAGCCAGGTCTGAAACTCGGGATTCGGGACCTCCTCTTCATCGACGAGGACCTTCACCTGGGCGGTGCTGGGGTTGTCCGTCATCTTGGCGGAATAGTGAAGCACGTTACCCATGATGAAGGTGTCGATGCCGCGCATCTTCCCTACCGTCTGGGCCGACTTGATATCGACGATCCCCGTCTGGCCGAGCTGCATCTCCCTGAGGATGGACTGGAGGTTCTCCCTCTCGATGATCCTCAGGTCGCCGCTGGCGTTCTTGTGGAGGAAGGTCATGAGCTTGTCGGCCACGATCCTGCCGGCGTCTCTGTTGTTGCTCGGGCTGCCGAAATCGAAGACGGCGATGGATTTACGGATGCGTTTGTTGATGCGGTCCCGGACGTCGATCATCTTCTGGAAGAGATCCGGATGGGAGGGGTTGAGGAGTTCGACGTTCTGCAGCCAGACGAGGGCGTTCCCCCAGAGCTCCCGCTCGGCGAATTTGTCGGCCCTCTCCATCAATTTGCCCGTCAGGGTCTTGAGGGCCTCTTTGTAAGGGGCCTCGCCCTGGATGAAAGGCAGGTAGGTCCTGGCCAGATTCATACCCTTGACGGCCCCGTAGAGCTGACCCCTGTCGATCTGGCGCCGGGCCTCTTCGAAATAAACCCGGGCCGCCTTCTGCTTGACGTCGTCGAGCTTCTTGGCAACGGCGGCGTCGTCGGGGTTATACTCCAGGGCCTTTTCCAGGAGGAGGACGGCCCGCGGCCATTCCGACCTCTGCACCGCCTCCTCGGCCCTCTTTAAGTAGTATCCGGCGTTGTCCTTACCCTTCGCCTCTTCGTAGAGACGGGCCGCGTCCATGTAGTTGGGGTTGATATCCAAAACGTTCTTGAAGGCTAAGGAGGCCATCTTCCAATCTTCCTGTTGCCCCAGCTGTATCCCCTGCTGGTAGAAGGCCTTGCTTCCCTCCTGTTCCGCCTTGAGGAGACGGGCCCCCGTCTCCTCGTAGTTGGGGAAGAGACGGTTGATCTGCCTCAGTTTCGTCACCGCCGCCACCCAGTCCTCCTTGGCCATGTCCTGCTCGGCCTGGGCGTAGAGGGCCTTTAGGTTTTCTTGAAAGGTCCTCATCCTGGTCTGGGCCTGTTTCTGGAAAGCGGCTATCTCGGCGTTCTTGGGATCGAGTTTGAAGGCCAGATCGGCCTCTTTCACCACCTGCTCGAGGGTGGCGAACGTCACCTCCGGCGTCGATTCCAAGAGCCTCCGCGCCTTGGTGTAATGACCCTTGGCCGCCGCCTCCTTGGCCTGCAAGAGGCTGTCCTGGTATTCCTTGTTGTCCGGCTCCTCCCGCAGGGCCTGTTCGAAGTAACCGATGGCGTCGTCGGGCCGGTTCTGGGCCATCATGTCCTGGCCGATCTTGTAGACCTCGCTCGGGGCGCAGGCAAAGAGAACGATCAGCATCAAGACGGCAAGGGCGAACCTCGACACTTTGGTGGTCTTCATCTCTTCCTCCCTGGAGCTATACCCTGGATTGTTTCCCACGGTTACTCATCAATCCCTATCAATCCCTCAAAACGGCGGCGATGCGGCTGGCGGTCATCTCGACGACGTGGAGGGACCGGCCGCCGGCCCGGATGACCGATAGATCCTCCGCCACCCCCCGGGTGGTCCCCCTTACCTCGAGGTCCATCTCCACCTCGCCCCGGGAGTAGGACCTTTGATAGATCTGTTTCAGGCCCTTTATACCTTCCCGGAGGGCCTCATTGAGTTCGTCAACGTCCCGGTAACCCTTGAGGCCCTCGACGTGGAGCCTGATGGTGACGACGTTCGTCACCTCCGAGGTCCACTGCTGGATCACGGCGTCCCTTATCTCTCTCCCCACACGGGTGGAGACGGCCTCCACGGTCTCCTTGAAGTCGCCCTTCTGGGTCCTGACCCCCGAGGCGATGACCTCCCCCGTGTCGCCGTTGACGATCTTGTGGGCGAGGGAGATCTCATGGGACTTGACCTCGATCTCCCCCATCTTGAACGAGCGGGGGGTGTCCTCCAGGGCCAGGAGGATGATGACCTCGGCCCCCGAGGTCCTCGCCAGGGAGGCGACGGCCTTCCGGTCGGCCCTGAACACGGCGGCCGAGATGCCCTCCCCGCCTTGGGGCGTGTAATCGACCAGTTTGAATCCCTCGGCCATCAAGACGCGGGTCAGGACCGCCTCCGCCGTGGCCTCCGCCTTGCCCTTGCCCTGGAAAAGGAGCAACAGGCGCGGCTTTTCCTTCCTCACCATCAAGAGCTGCAGGGCCTCCATCCTGTCCCTCAGACGCCCCGTCTCCACCTCGGCCTCGATGACGACCCGATATTCCCGGCCCCGCCTGCCCTCTTCCAGGACGCGGTAGTTTTTGACGAACCCGCGGGACTCGGAGAGGATCTGGTCCATCTTGACCTGGAAGTCCTGCACCTCCGTGACACCCGTCACCATGACCCCCGCCTTCTCCTCCACGGCGTTGCGCAGGGCGTTGTCGAGGGCCTTGTCCCGGGCGGCGTCGGTTTTTTCCCCGTGGACGGCGGCGGTCCCGACGGCCCGCACCTTGTCCTGGCCCCAAACCGAGCCGGTCAGGAGCAAGAGAAGGGAAAAGACGAGGGCAAGGGTTTTTTTCATTGCCATGGCCGAAACACTACAGGGTCAATTACATGCTGTCAAGTCAGATCGTTCATAACCCCATTCCGGGCCATCTTGGCGACGAACTCCCTCAGGGCCAGCTGCCAGGGCCTCATGGTCCTCCCCGTGACGGTGTTGAACTTGCGGCCGCTCAGGACGGCGTAGGGGGGTCGCGGGGCGGGCCGGTCGAGGCGGGAGGAGGGTATGGCTTCCACCTTCACCCCCTCCAGGCCGGCATAGGAGAGGATCTTGCAGGCGAAGTCGTACCAGCTGCAGGACCCCCTGTTGGTGACATGGAAAATGCCGCGGTGGTTGTTCTCCAGGAGATGTTTTATCGCCCCGGCAAGGTCCCAGGACCAGGTGGGGGATCCGAATTGATCGCTGACGACGGCCAGCCTCCCCTCCGCCCTGGCCTTGTCGAGGATCGTCCGGACGAAGTTGCGTCCGTGGCGGCCGTAGAGCCAGGCCGTCCTGATCAGGAGGTAGTCGCCGCCCCCGGAGATGAGGATCCTTTCCCCCTCGGCCTTCGACCGGGCGTAAACGCCGAGGGGCGAGGGGCTGTCCTCCTCCGTGTAGGGCGAGCCCTTCGTCCCGTCGAAGACGTAATCGGTACTGATGTGGACCACGCACACGGCCAGGGGACCACAGGCCCGGACGACGTTTTCCACCCCGAGGGCGTTGACGGCGAAACACCTCGTCTCGTCCCTCTCGGCGCCGTCGACGTCCGTGTAGGCGGCGGCGTTGATCAAAACCTCCGGCCGCGCCTCCTCGACGACGTCGCGGACGGACGCGAAGGACGTCAGGTCGAAGTCCTCGATGTCTTTGCCCACCACCTCATGGTCGCCCCCGAGGCGGCTCATCAGGTCGCTCCCCAGCATCCCCCTGTGACCCAAGATCAGGATCCTCATACCTAACCCCCTTCAGAAACAGGCCCCGGGCAGGGGCGGTCACACCGGCGGCGTCGCGGTCCTTGGCGGCGAGGATGACCGCCATGTCCTGAGGCCGTCTCTTTGCCGTTCCCACCTCCACCAGGGTCCCGACGATGATCCGCACCATGTGGCGGAGAAAACCGTCCGCCTCGATCTCCACGTGTATCCTCCCCCCGCCCCGGGGTCTCACGGCGACGGCCATGACGGTCCTGACGAAGGATTTCACGTTGGTATGGACACTGCTGAAGGACCGGAAATCATGGGTCCCCAACAGAAACGAGGCCCCTTCCCCCATGGCCTCCGTATCCAGTGGTCTGGTGACGTGCCAGGCGTGATGGCGCCAAAGGGCGGAGGGGTAAGGCAGGTTCAGGATCTGGTAGAGGTAGGTCTTGCTCCGGGCGCTCTTGCGGGCATGGAAGGATTCGGGCGCCTCCTCGACGGCCTTGACGGCGATGTCTTCCGGCAGGAGGCCGTTGAGACCCGCCCGGAGGCGGTGGCAGGGTATGGGGGAACGGGTCCGGAAGGAGGCCACCTGATTGAGGGCGTGGACCCCCGCGTCGGTGCGCCCCGACCCCGTGACCCTGACGTTCTCCCCGGTAATGACGCCTATCTTCTCCTCCAGGACCGCCTGGATGGAGGGGCCCTCCATCTGGCGCTGCCAGCCCCGGTAGTTCGTCCCGTCGTACTCGACGGTCATCCTGAGGTTCCTCTCCGGGGCGTCGGTCATGGCGAAAGGCTATGTCTCCGCACCGCACCTTTCCAGAGCGGCGATGGCGGGCAGTTCCTTACCCTCGAGGAGTTCCAAAGAGGCGCCGCCGCCCGTGGAGATGTAGGTGATCTTGTCGCTCTCCCCCGTCCTGTGAACGGCCACGTCCGTGTCGCCGCCGCCGACGATGGTGATGGCATAGGAATTGGCGATGCTGTGGACGAGGGCGCTGGTCCCCCGGCTGAAGGCGTCGATCTCGAAGACCCCCATGGGGCCGTTCCAGACGATGGTCTTGGCGTTGCTCAGGGCCTCCGTGAAGAGGGTGATGGTCGCCGGGCCGATATCGAGGCCCATCCAGTGGGAGTTCATCTCCTGGACCGGCACGATCTTGGTCTCCGCCTCGGCGCTCATGTCCTCGGCCATGACGCAGTCGACGGGGAGGTAGAACTTGACCCCCAGGGCCTTGGCCGTCTCCATGACCTCCTTAGCCTTGGGGATGAGGTCATCCTCCACGAGGGACCGGCCCACCTCGAAGCCGAGGGCCTTGAGGAAGGTGAAGGCCATGCCGCCGCCGATGATCATCTTGTCCACCTTCTTGATGAGATTGACCAAGGCCTCGAGCTTCCCCGACACCTTGGAACCGCCGATGATGGCCACGAAGGGCCGGGCCGGTTTCTCCACGCAGCCCTTGAGGTAGTTGATCTCCTTCTTCATGAGGAAACCGCCGGCGCATTCCTTGACGTACTTCGTGATGGCCACGTTGGAGGCGTGGGCCCGGTGGGCGTTGCCGAAGGCGTCGTCTATGTAGACGTCGGCATAGGAGGCCAGCTTTTTGGCGAATTCATCGTCGTTCTTCTCCTCCTCGGGGTGGAAGCGGAGGTTCTCCAGGAGGATCACGTCCCCGGGGACCAGCCGGCGAATCATCTCCTCCACCTCGTCGCCGACGCAGTCGGGGGCCATCTTCACCTCCTTCTTGAGGAGGCGGGAGAGTCGTTTCGCCACGGGGGCGAGGCTCAGTTCCTCCTTGCGTTTCCCCTTGGGCCGGCCCAGGTGGGAGATGATGATCACCTTCGCCCCCTCGTCGAGGGCGTAGTTGATCGTCGGCAGGGTGGCGCGGATCCGCGTGTCGTCGGTGATGTTCTGTAGGGCGTCGAGGGGGACGTTGTAGTCGAAACGGCACAAGACCCTCTTCCCTTTCAGATCTATCTGGTCTATGTACTTCATACCTCGCTCCTTTCTTCCTCGCCGCCCTCTTCAGTATCCTGTTGCAACTTCGAGATAAACAGGGTATGAAAGGCGGCTTTTGAAATGAGGTCCTCCCCAAATCACCGGGGCCGCCCGGGACGGCGGGCGGCACCGTCGACCGAGGGCTCTATAGCCAAGAGAGGCCGGGAAGGTCAAGGGAGATTTGGATCGATCCTTAACAGTTAACAATTACAACACCATAGTTTGAGAAGGAGAGTTTGGGTTTATGGCAAAAGAAGCAGCAAAAGGCGGAACGGAAGAAAAGATCCGCGTGTTCGAGGCCCGTCGCGAGGCCCTGAAGACCATGGGCGGCGAGAAGATGATCGCCAAGCAGCACGAGCTGGGCAAACTGACGGCCCGGGAACGGCTGGATCTACTTTTCGACAAGGGGACGTTCCAGGAGGTGCAACTCTTCGTCAAGCACCGCTCCACCCTCTTCGGGCTGGACAAGAAGGAGATAAACGCCGACGGCGTCATCGTGGGGTTCGGGAAGGTAAACGGCAGAACCGTCTTCGCCGCCGCCCAGGATTTCACCAGCGCCGGCGGCAGCCTCGGCGAGATGCACGCCAAGAAGATCTGGAAGATCATGGACATGGCCCTGGCGGCCCGCAAGCCCTTCGTCTCCCTAAACGATTCGGGCGGCGCCCGCATCCAGGAAGGCGTCCCGGCCCTCGACGGCTACGGCGGCATCTTCTACCGCAACACCATCGGTTCCGGTTACATCCCCCAAATCACGGCCATCATGGGCCCCACGGCGGGGGGCGCCGTCTATTCCCCCGCCCTGACGGACTGGGTCTTCATGGTGAAAAAGAGCTCCTACATGTACATCACGGGCCCGGACGTCATCAAGGCCGTCATCGGCGAGGAGGTGACCCATGACGAGCTGGGCGGCGCCGTGGCCCACGCCACGAAGAGCGGCGTCTGCCACTTCGCCACGGAGAACGACGAGGACTGCATCAACAAGGTCAAGATCCTCCTCTCCTACCTCCCCGACAGCTGTCACAGCCCCCTCCCCATCGCCCCCTGCACCGACAGCCCCGACCGGGAGTGTCCGGAACTGGACAAGATCATCCCCGATCGCCCGACGCGGGGCTACGACATGAAGCAGGTCGTCATGGCCGTGGCGGACAACAACGAGATCTTCGAACCCCACGAGATGTGGGCGAAGAACATCCTCGTGGCCTTCATCAGGATCATGGGCAGGCCCGTGGGCGTCATCGCCAACAACCCGAAGTTCGGCGCCGGCGTCCTCGACGTCAACGCCTCCGACAAGGCCTCCCGGTTCATCCGGTTCTGCGACGCCTTCAACATCCCCCTGTTGACCTTCGCCGACGTCCCCGGCTACATGCCCGGGACCAATCAGGAGTGGTCGGGCATCATCAGCCACGGCGCCAAGCTCCTCCATGCCTACTCGGAGGCGACGGTCCCCAAGATCACCGTCGTCACGAGAAAGGACTACGGCGGGGCCTACATCGGCATGTGCAGCAAATACCTGGGCGCCGATTACGTCATGGCCTGGCCCTCCGCCGAGATCGCCGTCATGGGCGCCGAAGGGGCCTGTAACATCATCTACCGCCGGGAGATCGCCAGCGCCGAGGACCCGGCGGCCAAGAGGGCGGAACTGGTGGCGGCCTACGAGGAACAGTTCAACAACCCCTACTTCGCCGCCAGCATGGGGATCATCGAGGAGATCATCGCGCCCCGGGAGACGAGGAAGCGCGTCGCCGTCCTCCTCGAGGCCCTCAAGGACAAGGCCGAGGTGAGACTGCCCAAGAAGCACAACAACATCCCCCTGTAAGGTCCGGAGTCCCACACAAGAGGGGGATCACCCGTCCGTGGTGATCCCCCTCTTTTTCACCGGCGAGCCTTCTTCCCCAACACGATTCCTTCGGCATTAATTCAATAATATCAAATAGTTACAAGACATGAGGGTTTGTCTGAGACCCGCGGAGGCAAAATCGCGAGTTTTTCTCGTTTTCCCCCCGCATGACGGGGAGGCCGCGGGGGGTGACAATGCCCTCAAAAACATGACAAAAAAGCGGGTTTTCAGAAGGGGATTGCAGGGGGGCTTTTTACCCCCGCGGAGGCGATTATTTCTGCTTGCGGGGGTCGTTTACCCGGGGCCGTAAAGGAGCGACACAATGGAGCCACCGATTTGCGCCGTAGCGGAGCCCGTGAAAGGGGTCGAAAAAGGCTCGCCCCGGGAGGCGGGCCCGGGGGAATTACACGGAAAAACGGTTTATTTTACCGCTTTGTGTCCCGCCTGGCAGATCTTCTCGGAAAAACGATTATTTTTATCCGTTTTCCCCACCGGCCCCGCCGGGTTCCCCCCCGGGCCGTTTTACCCGCTTTCGCTTTTCAGGGGGCAAAAACGGCCGATTTGTCCCGTTTTTCCCCCGGCGGAACTTTTGGCAGAAATCGGCCAATTTTGGGGGCCGTCTCCGACCGATTTTTTGTGATTGGATTATACGCTATATATTAGATCAAAAATGACCCACCGGGGGTATGCCGGAGCTCCGGCATAGGTAGACTACTTGAAATCATTGAGGAATCAGCGATCGACAAAAAATTTTCCCCCGCGCGCCGGGGGAATTCGCGTCGGGAGGAAACACCCTCCGGGAAGGGGGTCGCCAACCCGGCGCGTTTCCGAAGGGAGGGCTTTTTGTGTTTCGTTCCCGTTATGTCCGCGCTACCCCGCCGAGGACCTTCGCCACCCTCTTCTTGACCGATTCCGGTCCTAAAACGTCAAAGACCCTCTCCAGCTCCGGTCCCCGGACGCGCCCCGTGAGGGCGGCCCGGACGGGGAGAAACAGATCCCGGCCCCTGCGGGAGGTCTTTTCCTCGACGTAGGCCATCACGGCGCCGAAAGAGGCCCCGTGCCTATCCACGGCCTCCCCCAAGGCCGCCACCACCTCCCGGCTCCCCTCTCGGCCCAGGACCGCCGCGGCCTCTTCGTCGAGGCGGAAACGGCCGTCGTCGAACATGACCAGGTAGTCTCCGATCTGCGCCAGGTCCGTGAGGTTGTCCCGAACGGCGGCGATGACCGCCTGGAGACGACCCTCCTCTTCACCCCCGTAGCCCGCCTTCCTGATGAAGGGATCCAGACGCGAACGGAGGCCCTCGGGATCCAGAAGCCTCAGGTGATGGGCGTTGAGCCACGCGAGCTTCTCCTCGTCGAAGACGGCCCCGCTCTTGCCCGCCCTGTTCAGGGAGAAGGAGGCGAGAATCCCGTCGATACCCGCCACCTCCCGCCCGCCCCCGAGGGAGGCCCCCAAGAGGGCGAGGTAGTTGACGAGGGCCTCGGGCAAAATCCCCCGTTCGCGGAACTCGCGGACGGAAACGGACCCGTGCCTCTTGCCGAACTTGGCCCGATCCTTCCCCAGGATGAGGGCGTGGTGGGCGAAACGGGGCGGCTGCCAGCCGAAGGACCGGTAGAGGAGGAGCTGGAGGGCCGTGTTCGAGAGGTGATCCTCGCCCCTGATGACGTGGGTCATCCCCATGAGGTGGTCATCGACGACACAGGCGAAGTTGTAGGCGGGGATACCGTTGGAGCGGACGACGATGAAGTCCCCCAGGTCCCGGCCCTCGAAGGTCACGTTACCCCTGATGACATCCCGGAAGGAGACGGTCCCCGGGGGGACGGCGAAGCGCCACGCGGGCCTTCTTCCCTCCCCCTCCCGCCGGGCCCTCTCACCGGCGGAGAGGAGGCGGCACCGTCCGGAGTAACGCGGCGGTTCCCGCCGTGCGACCTGGGCGAGGCGTTCCGCCTCCAGTTCCTCGTCGCTGCAGTAACAGGGATAGACGGAACCTTTCGCGATGAGACGTTCGAGGTGCTCCCCGTATAAGGCGAGACGCCCGCTCTGGCGGTAGGGACCGAAATCCCCGCCCACGTCGGGACCCTCGTCCCACGTGAGCCCCAGCCATCTCAGATCCTCGACGATATTGGCCTCATAGACCCTATCCGTCCGAGAGGCGTCCGTATCCTCGATGCGCAGGATGAAATCGCCGCCCTCGCGCCGGGCAAAGAGCCAATTGAACAGGGCCGTCCGGGCGTTGCCGACGTGGAGGTCGCCCGTGGGGGAAGGGGCGAAGCGGACCCTCACCCTCTTCCGGCGCGCGGCCATATCGTGCCCGTTTCCCATAGGCTAACTCGGCGACGGAACAAGGATGACGACGGCGACGGCGGCCACGCCCTCACCCCGGCCGATGAAACCCATCCCCTCGTTCGTCTTGGCCTTGACGCTCACTTCCGAGGGGGAAACGCCCAGGGCCTGCGCGAGGTTCTCCCTCATGAGGGGCACGTAATCCCCCAGGCGGGGCCTTTCGATGACGACGGTGGCGTCGACCTGGCGGACGCGATAACCCCTTGCCAGGATTATCTCGCGCACCCCCGCGAGGATCTTCAGACTGGAGGCGTCCTTCCAGGTCCCGTCCGTGTCGGGGAAATGGGTGCCGATGTCACCGGCGCCGGCGGCCCCCAGGACGGCATCGGCGATGGCGTGGCACAGGGCATCGGCGTCGGAATGGCCCAACAGACCCTTGGCGAACGGTATCTCCACCCCCCCCAGGACGAGGCGCCGCCCCTCCTGCCAGCGATGGCTGTCGTATCCGATGCCCACCCTGATCATCTCCCCCTCCACCTCCTCGTCAACCATCGGGCGTAGGCCAGATCGGCGGGGCCGGTGATCTTGATATTTTCGGGGTCCCCCGGGACCATCAGCACGACAGAGCCGTACCTCTCCACGACGGCGGCGTCGTCCGTGGCGTAGAAACCCTCTTCCCTGGCCGAACGGTGGGCCTCGAGGAGGATCTGGTAACGGAAGGCCTGGGGGGTTTGCACGATCCAGATCCTCTCCCGACGCAGGGTGGCGACGACCCGTCCGTCGGCGTCGACCTCCTTCACCGTCTCCGGGACGGGGATGCCGGCGGCGGCACCCCCGGCGACGGCGGCGGCCTTCAGGCAACGCTCCACGATCTCGGGCCCGATAAAGGGACGGACGCCGTCGTGGATCATCACGATGTCCGTTTTCGGGTCCACCGCCCCGAGGGCGTTGAAGACCGAGTCCTGCCGGTGTTCACCCCCGGGGACGACGGCGCGGACCTTGGGGATCTCATAGGCCGCCACGATCCCGTCCCTGACCGCCTCCACGTCCCCGGGAGGCACGGCCAGGACCAGGGCCTCGACGGACGGGGAGGCGGACAGGCGGTTGAGGGTGTGGACCAGGATGGGGGCGGGGCCGAGCCTCAGGTACTGCTTGGCCAACCCGGATCCCATCCTCCTCCCCGACCCGGCGGCGCACACGATCGCCCAGACCTTCAGAAACTCCTCCCACCAAACGAAAGAAGGGCCCCCTCGGCGGGGGCCCGGGAAAACCGACCGCGCGCGGCGGGTTTAGGCCTTCGACACGGCAGAGGCCTGTGACTTCCTGTCTTCGAGGACGGCCTTCAACTCCGCGAAGATCATCCGCCCCGCCGCCGTCTGCAAAACGCTCGTCACCGTCGTGTCCACGACCTGACCGATGTGCCTGTTGGCATGGTCCACGACGATCATCGTCCCGTCGTCCAGATATCCGACCCCCTGACCCGGCTCCTTGCCTTCCTTGATGATCTTCACCGCCATGGGCTCCCCGGGCAGGACCACGGGCCTGAGGGCGTTGGCGAGCTCGTTGACGTTGAGGATCCTGACCCCCTGAAGCTCCGCGACCTTGTTCAGGTTGAAGTCGTTGGTCACGATCTGGCCGTTGATCTTGCGGGCCAGGGCGATGAGCTTGGCGTCCACGCCCTTGAGCTTTGGGAAGTCCTGGTCCACCACCTCGATGTTGATCCGGGGGATACGCTGCATCCGGTTCAGGATGTCCAGACCCCGCCTGCCCCGCGATCGCTTCAGGGAGTCGGCCGAGTCGGCGATGTATTGCAGCTCCTCCAGGACGAACCTCGGGACCGTCAGGGTCCCCTCGATGAACCCCGTTTCGCAGATATCGGCGATCCGGCCGTCGATGATCACGCTGGTGTCGAGGATCCGCGGCTCCGCTTTCTCCTTGCCCTGACCGAAACCGAACAGGCTGAACTCCTCCACTTTCTTGGAGCCCAGAACCAGGCCGAGGTAACCCATGATGCCCGTAAGCAGGGCATAGACCCAAGGTACGATCTGCTGGTTCTCCTGTATTTTACCGACGAAATTAAGGCCGTAGGCAAGCAAAAACGCTATTAACAAGCCGAGGAGCATCCCCCCGACGCCGCCGAGGATCACGCGCAGCGTCAGTTTGCGGATATCCTGCTCCAATTTGATGACAAACAGGGCAATCAACAACCCGCCCAACACCCCCGCCGGCCGGGCCCACCACTCCAGGGAGGGGAACTCGCTGGCGGGAAACGTGAAGTAAGCTATGAAAAACCCACTGATTGAACAAGCCAATACCAGGATCACCTTGACGATCATTCCTTCATCACCTCCTTTCTTTTCAGATTCCTCTTGATGTCTCCCTCACCCCTATTGGAGGGTGAAGATCTGTTTCAGATCCTGCTCGATCTTCCGCTCGTCGCAGTTCGTCGCCACGGATATCTCCTTGATGAGGAGGTTCTTCGCCGTGTCCATCATCTTCCGCTCCCCGAAGGAGAGGTTCTTGTCGTTCTTGAGGATCAGAAGATCCCTCAGGACCTTGGCTATCTCGTACACCGAACCGGTCTTGATCTTCTCCAGGTATTCGCGGTAACGCTTGTTCCAGGTCTGCTTGTCGACGGTGACGTCCTTCTGCCTGAGGATCTCGTAAATCTTGGCGATATCCTTCTCCTTGATCACCTCCCTCAGACCCACGCTCTTGGCGCTCTTGATGGGGATCATGATCTTCATGCCGTTGCCCATGATCTTCATGATATAGAACTTCTGTTCGTTACCCATGACCTCCCGGTTCTCGATGGCCTCGATGACGCCCACACCCTGGGCCGGGTAAACCGCCAAATCTCCTACCTTAAACATCTCCTTAACCACCTTCTCGTCCCACATTATTTGGAATTTGCAATTTTAGCACGCCGGGGGACCTTCGTCAATCCTAAATATATTGATGCATGAGACGACGGAGATCCCGCTCCAGGTCCCCCTCTCCCCCTTCATAGGCCGCCAGCACCCCCCGCAGGCGTTCGTAGGTCACCCGGTCCTCCAGGTCGGCAAGGGAGCGGTAGATACCCCGCCGTCTCCCGATGCGGAAGACGAGGCGATCCTCCTTCGGCAGGGCGAAATAGGCGTCGATGACCCCGAGCATCCTCTCCTTGTCCTCGGGCAGCCTGCCCGTCACCTCCTCGAGGAGATTGAGGATGTGATCGCTGACGACGGTGCTCTCGATGCCCTCCAGATTCTCGAGGAGAAGCCGGATCTCGGCGAGGACGGCCTCGTCGTCCAGGGGGGTGAACTCGCCCTTCTTCAGTTTCTCGTAAAGAAGCGTGTTTCTCACGATCTGCAAGGTCCTCAGGCGGATGAAGCGGGGGCCGATGGCGTTGAGGACCCTGGCCGTTTCCTCGGCGTGGACCTTGGACCATGCCTCCCCCCCCAGACCGGGGATGACGTACTCCGACAGGGAGAGCCCCGCCTCGACCACCCTCCTGCCCCCTTCTATATGCTCCGCCGCCGTAACCCCCTTTCTCACGAACTTGAGAACCTCGTCGCTCCCGCTCTCCAACCCGATGTGGACCCGCGACAGGCCCGCCTCCTTCAGACGCCGCAATTCCTCCACGGATTTGCGGGACGCCGTCTTGGACCGGCAGTAGGTGGTGATACGCTCCACCGTGGGGAAGGTGGATCTGATGAGGGAGATGATGGCGGCCAGATCGTCCGTCTTCATGACCAAAGAGTCGGCGTCCTGGAGAAAGACGCTCGTGCCGCCGAAGTAGAGCCAGGCCGCCACGGAGCGGTGGGCGTCGCCGTAGGTGTCCTGGCGGCCGTATATGTACCTCAACACGGCATCGTCGATGCGGCCGGCGCGCCCCATCCGCCACGATATCTCCCTGATCTCGTCGGCCACGGCCTTGGCCGTTCGGATGTCCCCTTCCACCTCCTCCCTGGTCCGCAGGGAGAAACGGGCCCCTTCGTAGGAGTGGCAGAAGGCGCACCTGTTCCAAGGGCAATTTCTCGTCGCCCTGATCAGGAGGCTCTTCGCCTCGCTGGGGGGTCTTATGGGCCCCTGTTCAAAGGTCCGACATTGAAGATCCCGCTCCATGCTACCCGCTGTCACCTTTTCTCTTTTCTATGTTCTCGCCGTAATATAGTTACGTCAGGGCAGAAAAGAAAGGGGGTTCACGGCGCGGTTGCGGTGCCTGATCTCGAAATGGAGGTAAGACTCCCCCTTCTTTTCCCCCCTGGCCGCGTGGGCGATGGCCTCGCCCCGGCGGACCCGCTGCCCCACCTTCACCCGCCTTTCGACGAGATGGGTGTAGACCGTGGCATACTCCTGGACATGTTTGATGATGACGGTCTCCCCGAACTCCTTCAGAAAGGAGGAAAAAATGACGACGCCGTCGGCGGCGGCCCTCACGGGCGAGCCCTCGGGGGCCTCGATCCGGATGTGGTTGTGGATCAATCCCCCCGGCTGTACCCCGAAGGTCGAGGTCACCTTTCCCTGGAGGGGCCAGGCGAAGAGACCCTTCTTCGCCGTAACGGGAGGGCCGTCGTCCCTTTTCTTGAGGGGCGATGGGGGTTCTTTGGCTCCCTCATCCCGCCCCTGCTTCTCTGAGCCCTTCGCCCCCGCCGGGGGGACAAGCGTCCCCGGCGGCCGGTGAGCCGCCGTTTCCCCCCCCTTCGCCGACTGGGAAGCGGGGTGATCCGTTCCCTTCCGGCCGGGGGCCTCTCCCAGAACCTTCTCCCCAGGCGGCGCCGACGTCTTGAGGGGCCTTCCCCCGGGGATGAAGAGGGCCCGCTCCTCCTTCAGGACGGTGTTCACGGAGAGGTTATTGGCCCTGGCCACCGCCCGGGGATCCACGCCGTACATACGAGCGACGGCGGCCACGGAGTCCCCCCCCTTGGCGAGATGATAGACCCCGGGGCCCGAGGGGGTTGAGTGGCTGACGGCGCAAGAAAAGGTGAGGAGGACGCAGGCAAGCAGGAATAAAGACGTCACGCGGGGACCGGTCCGGCGTTGGCAGGGGGCTTTTACCCCCTCTCCCCCCGTCTCATCCCCACCGCCGCCGCCAGGCCTCATCGAGGCCAACCGTGATCGCCGATGAGATCCACGAAGCGGCATCCGCAGAGAGATTCCTTTTTTACGTCCTCGGGGTCTTCGGACAGCCTCGTCACCCTCAGGAGGTCCTGGGTGAACCGCCCCCCCACGGGGATCACCATCCTGCCCCCCACGGACAGCTGTTCCACCAAGACCCTCGGCACCCGGGGAGCGCCGGCCGTGACGATGATCCCGTCGAAGGGCGCCTCCTCCCGCCAACCGTAGGTCCCGTCCCCGACCCGCAGGGCGACGTTGTAGTAGTTGAGGCCGTCGAGGACCCTCCGGGCGGCGGCGGCCAGGACGGCGATCCTCTCGATGGTGAAGACGCAGGCGCAGAGCTCGGCGAGGATCGCCGTCTGATAGCCTGAGCCCGTGCCGATCTCCAGGACCTTCTCCTTGCCCGTCAGGGCCAGGGCCTCCGTCATGAGGGCCACGATGTAAGGCTGGGAGATGGTCTGACCCTCGCCGATGGGGAGGGGGTTGTCGTTGTAAGCCTGATCGACGAGGGCCTCCTCGACGAAGAGGTGGCGGGGGATCTTCTCCATGGCCGCCAGGACCCGTTCGTCCCTGACGCCCCGGGCCCGGATCTGGGTCTCCACCATCCGCCTGCGCTGCCTCACGTAGCGGTCCACGGTCAGGCCTCCCTGATATGCCGCTTCTTCGGGGGGATACGATAGAACTCCTCTATCCGCTGATGGCGCCTCAGGCCCAAGGCCTCCCTGGTGACGACGAGATAATAGAAACGGAGCTTCACGTACTCCCGCTGGTTGTTGAAACGGCTGATCTCCCGGTTTATCTCCTTGATGGCCCGTAAACGCTCCCGATCCCCCTGAGCCAAACCCGTCAAGAGGCGTTTCTTCTCCTCGATGTCCGCCTCGATGTCGCGCAGTTTCGCCAGGGCCTTCTCGACGCTGATACCGGCCTTCCCCAGAACCTCCGCCCGTTCCTTCAGGATCTCCTGCTGGAGGATATCTTCCGGCGTCTTTTCCAATCCCCTCGACCCCGACAAGACCTTTCTATCGAATATACCTTACCATTTTATTCCCCCGGGATCAACTCGAAAGGATTCTTTACCCCTTTACAGGAAAGAGACGTTCCATTAGAAGGGACGACAAAGAGCGAAAGGGGGACGGAGGTGGCTGATCACAAGACCGTCATGGCCCAAGCGGTCCGGGAGGCCTACGAAAGGGGGCAGGAGGACGAGACCCTTTTGCCCCTTGTCCTTACGGGACCGGGTTCAAGGCCCCTGGGGAGGATCCGGGACGGAGACGCCGTCATCTTCTACAATATCCGGGGTGAAAGGGAGATCGAGCTGACGAGGAGTCTCGTGGAGAAGGGGTTCCCCTTCTTTCCCGTCCGGGCCTTCGACCGTCTTTCCTTCGCCACCATGATCGAGTACGCCCCGCAGCTCCCCGTGCAGGTCGCCTTCCCGCCCGAGGGTGAGGTGGAGATGACCCTGAGCGAGGTCATCTCCCGCAGGGGGCTGGGCCAACTGAAGGTCACGGAGGCGGAAAAGGCCGTCCACGTGGGTTACTTCCTCAACGGCAAGCGCCAGGAGCCCTTTGCCGGCGAGGAGAGGGTCATCGTCCCGACGCGGAAGGACGTGACCCTCTTCGACGCGGCCCCGGAGATGTCCATCGCCGGTATCGTGGCGGCCGTCAGGGAGAGGATCTCCGATGGGGGCGTCTCTTTTATCCTCGTCAACTTCCCCAACGTGGACGTCGTGGGGCACATCGAGAACGAGACGGCCGTCCGCCGGGCCGTGGAGGCCGTGGACCGGGCGGCGGGGGAGGTCCTGGAGGCGGCCCTGCGCGCGGGGATGACCACGGTCATCACGGCCGACCACGGCACCGTGGAGAAATGGCTCTATCCCGAAGGGACGGTGGACACGGGCCACACGGACAGCCCCGTCCCCTTCCTCCTCGTCTCGCCCGGGGGGGGAGAGTCCCTGAGACCGGAAGGGACCCTGACGGATGTGGCCCCCACCATCCTCGACCTCCTGGGGATCGAGAAACCGCCCGCCATGACGGGACGCTCCCTTTTGACGTCCCGCGTCCCCCGGGACGGCGGCGCCCCGCGGCGGGTCCTGATGATGATCCTCGACGGCTGGGGTTACAGGGCAGAGAGAGACGGCAACCTCATCGCCGCTTCCCACACCCCCGTCATGGACCGCCTGTGGGCGTCCCGCCCCCGGTCCCTCCTGGCCGCCGCGGGCGAGGCCGTCGGTCTACCCCCGGGCACGGTGGGAAACTCCGAGGCCGGGCACCTCCACATCGGCGCCGGCCGGGTGATTTACTCGGACCGTGTCCGGATCGACCGGGCCATCGAAGACGGCTCTTTCTACGAAAACCGGGCCTTCCGCGGGGTGATGGGGGAGGCGAAGGGGCAAGGGGGCGCCCTCCACCTCATGGGCATCGTTTCCTTCTTCAGCTCCCACGGTTCCCTCCATCACCTCTTCGCCCTTCTCGATCTGGCCCGGAGGGAAGGCGTGGGGGAGGTCTATATCCATGCCATGCTGGGCCGCCGGGGCGAACTCCCGGCCAGCGGCGCCCGTTACGTCGAACAGGTGGAAAGGTACTGCCTCGAGAAGGGCGTGGGGCGCGTCGCCTCCGTCATCGGCCGGTACTGGTCCATGGACCGGGAGGACAACTGGGACCGCATCGAAAAGACTTACCGGATGCTGGTTTACGGGGAAGGCACTCCGGTTCCCGACGGCTTCTCCTCGGCCAACGTCGCACAATGGAGGTAGAGAAATGGAGGTTGTGATCGGCAAAACCACCCTGTCCCTGATCCAGGGGGACATCACCCAGGAGGATACGGACGCCATCGTCAATGCCGCCAACAGCCGTCTGGCCGGCGGGGCGGGGGTGGACGGGGCGATCCACCGGGCCGGCGGGCCGTCCATCATGGAGGAATGCCGGAAGATCGGCGGCTGCCCGACGGGTCAGGCCGTCATCACTACGGGGGGCAACCTCAAGGCCCGCTGGGTTATCCACACCGTCGGCCCCGTCTACCAGGGCGGCGGCAAGGGGGAGGCGGGGCTGCTGGCGAGCGCCTATCGGGAAAGCCTCAAGCTGGCCTCGTCACGGAAGCTTAAGAGCATCGCCTTCCCGGCGATCAGCACGGGGGTCTACAGCTATCCCCTGGCGGAGGCGGCCCGCATCGCCCTGAAGACGACCATCGACTACTTGCGGGACCATTCCGACCTGGAGCTCGTCCGTTTCGTCCTCTTCGACTCAAGGACCTACGACGTCTTCGTGGAGGAGCTCAAGAAACTCCTCTGAGGGAGGGCCGTCCCCTCCGGGCCGCCCAGGGGGCAGGAGGCACAGCGGGGCTTTTTTCTGCAAAACCTCTTACCCGTCTCGACGATGAGGGCGTGGTACTGGTTGTAAAGGGGCGCACTCGGCGGCAGGTGCTCCATGAAGAGGTCCTGGAGGTCGCCGTAAGAAACCTTGCCGTCGACCAGGCCGTGGCGGCTCAGGATCCTCCGGGTGTAGGCGTCGACGACGAAGACGGGCTTGCCGCCGGCGTAGAGGAGGATGCTGTCCGCCGTCTCGTCCCCTATCCCCTTGATCTTCAGCAGCCGTTCCCGCAGGACCTGCGTCTCCTCACGGAACATGGCCTCTTCGTCGCCGCCGTAAGCCTCGAGGAACCAGGTCATGAAGGCCTTGAGACGCCGGGCCTTGACGTTGTAATAACCCGAGGGCCTGATCAGCTCCGCCAACGCCTCCTGCGGCAGGGCGGCGATGGCCGCCGCCGAGAGGCATCCCGCCGTCTTGAGGCGCTCGACGGCCTTCCGAACGTTCGGCCAGGCCGTGTTCTGGGTGAGGATGGCGCCGACCATGACCTCCAGGGGCGTCTCGGCGGGCCACCAGTGGAGATCGCCGAAGAAGGCCTCCATCCGCTCGTAGGCCCCTCTGATCCAAGACGCCGGCCCCTGCTCGATCTTTTCCCCTGTCGTCACTGCCTGCGGAGGGCCACGAAGAAGGTCGCCCCACCCCGTTTGACGAGGAGAACGACGGAGGTCTTCGCCCCCTTCTTCGCCATCTCCCTGTTATAGTCCTTGACGGAGGTGACCTTCACCTTGTTCACCTGGACGATTATGTCCTGGGGTTGGATCCCCACCTCGTCGGCGGGGCTGCCGCTTCGGACCTTCATGACGATGACGCCGCTGCGGCGGGGCACGCCGAGATATTCGGCTATCTCCGGCGTGATGTCGCCCACGGAGATACCGTAATCGTCGTAACGACCCGGCGCCACGGCTACCTCGGGACGATCCTCACGCTCCGAGACGGTGACGGTGAAGACATGTTCCCGGCCGTCCCTGAGGACCTTGACGAGGACCTTGTCCCCGACGTGGAAGGAGGCGATGGCGAGGAGGAGTTCATGGGTGTTCTTGATCTTCTTGCCCTGGACCTCCGTGATGACGTCCCCGGGGCGGATCCCCGCCCTGTCGGCGGGGTCTCCCTTGAAGACCTCGGAGACGATGGCCCCCTGACGGTCCTTCAGGTTCATGGACTTGGCCATGTCCTCCGTCACGTCCTGAACGGAGACGCCGAGCCAACCTCGGGACACCTTGCCCTTGGCCTTCAGGTCGGAGAGGATGTTCTTCGCCATGGCGATGGGGATGGCGAAGCCGATCCCCTGCCCCTGGGCGACGATGGCCGTGTTGATGCCGATGACCTTGCCCTCCATGTTGAAGAGGGGGCCGCCGCTGTTACCCGGATTGATGGAGGCGTCGGTCTGGATGAAGTCGTCGTAAGGACCGGCCCCGATGACCCGACCCTTGGCGCTGACGATCCCGGCCGTCACCGTCTGCTCCAGACCGAAGGGGTTGCCGATGGCAATCACCCAATCGCCCACTCTCAGTTTGTCCGAGTCCCCGAGCTCGGCGACGGGCAGTTGCTCCGAGGCCTTGATCTTGATGAGGGCGATGTCGGTCTTGGCGTCTCTGCCCACGACCTTGGCCTCGTATTCCCGGCCGTTGGAGAGGCGCACGACGATCTTGTCCGCCTGCTCGACCACGTGATTGTTCGTGAATATATAGCCGTCGGGGCTGATGATGAATCCCGAACCGAGGCTCTGCTGCTTGAACTCCCGCCTGGGGATGTCGCCGAAGAAGCGCTCGAAGAAGTCGTCACCGAAATAGCGCTCGAAGGGAAAGCCCCCGAAGGGCGACCGCCCCCCCCGACCCCTGATGACCTTCGTGGTGCTGATGTTGACGACGGCGGGCTTCACCCTTTCCGCCAGATCGGCGAAAGAGGCGGGACGACCGCCCTCACCGGAGGTCACCGCCGAGACGGGCTGGACATCGGGCCCCACCGGGGCGAGGAAGGACGACCTGAGGACCTCCACGACGGAGACGATGAAGAAGCCGATCAGGCAGGCCAAGAGAAACATGATGAAGGTTTTTCTGTTGGTTTGAGCCATTTCTTTGCTCCGATGTTATGCGATTTTTATGCTCATGTTTGATCCAGTAGGGACATTACCCCGCATTACGAGGAGATCAACTATTAAAATAAACACGAGTAGAGAGAAGTCAATCAAGGCCTTTCCCGCACGACGGGGTTCGACAGGGTCCCGAGGCCCTCGATGGTGATGGACACTACGTCGCCTTCCCTTAAGAAGACGGGGGGCTGCCTGGTGAAACCGACCCCTTCGGGCGTACCCGTCAAGATGACCGTGCCGGGGAGGAGGGTGGTGGACTGGCTCAGGGCGGAGACGATGAACGAGACGGGATAGAGCATATCCGCCGTCGAGGCGTCCTGCATGACCCGGTCGTTAAGGAGGGTGCGGATGGCGAGACGATCGGGGTCGGGTATCTCGTCTCTCGTCACCAGGAAGGGCCCCAGGGGGCAGAAGGTGTCGAAGCCCTTCCCCCGCGTCCACTGTCCCTTCTGCCTCTCGAACTGCCAGTCCCTGGCGCTGACGTCGTTCGCGCAGGTGTATCCGAAAACGCAGTCCATGGCCGTCTCCGGGGTAAGGTTCTTGGCCCTCCTGGCGATGACCACCGCCAGCTCCCCCTCGTAGTCAACCCGCTCGGGACCGGCGGCGGGAAGGACGATGGCCTCCCTATGACCGATGACGCTGGTTACGGCCTTCATGAAGACGACGGGATCCTCCGGAGGCGCCGTCCCCGTTTCGGCGGCGTGTCTGCCGTAGCTGAACCCCAGGGCGTAAACCACCGGGGGCGCGACGGGGGGCAGCCATCGGCTGATAAGGACCTCCCGGTCCGTCGCCTCCCACTCTCCCAGGATATCCCCCCTTATGACCCGGGCGAGACCGGGTCTTGCGGGATCGTAGAGGCCCTGACAGATCTCGTCGTTCTCCGTAAAGAACCGGCATATCTTCATTATTGTCTATACCCCCTCGGGAAGATCGGCGGAGTATAGGGACATTCCTTCTCAACGTCAAGACCGAGGGGGAGATAATTTGCCCTCCCCCGGGGGATATGTTAAAATTCGCTGAAATTAAGGAGTCGGGTGATTACATGGGTCCCTTGGTGGGGAAGGTGGGAGCGAGGACCTTGGAGACGGTGAACCTCTGGCGGGAGACCCTCTCTTTCTCCTTCAAGGTCTTAAGGAGGATGCTCGTCCCCGACACGTACAACGACGCCGTCCGCCAGGTCCTGATCAACCAGATCTACTTCACCGCCGTCCAGATCATCCCCCTCCTCACCGTCGTCGCCGTTACCTTCGGCGTGGTGATCATCGGTCTGTTTGGCAACTATCTCAAAGGTATCGGCCTGTTTCACTACCTAGGCCCCACGCTGATGGGTTTCGTCGTCACCGAGTTCGCCCCCTTCATGACGGTTCTCCTCATCGCCCTGCGTTCCGGCTCCGCCATCAACACGGAGATCGCCGTGATGAAGGTCAACAGGGAGCTCAACACCCTGGAGCTCTTCGAGATCGATGTCATCTCCTACCTCTTCATACCCCGCATCGTCAACGGCATGGTCTCCGTCACCCTCCTGAGCTGCTTGTTCTCCATCATCCTCCTCACCAGCGGCCTCTTCTCCGCCAGCATCCTCTTCGGCATGAGCGCCGGGGAATACGTGACGGCCCTCGTGGAGGCGACCTCCCTTTCCGACCTCGTCATCACGATCGTAAAGAGCGCCACCTTCGGTTTCTTCATCGTCCTCATCCCCATCCGCTTCGGCCAAAGGGCCACGGCGGCCCTGACGAGCATCCCCATCTCCGTCCTCAACGGGATGGTCAACGTCTTCATCGCCATCGTTTTCATCGAGGTGTCGTCATTACTGATCGGTTCACTGATAGCGGGATTGAGCTGAGGTTCTTCCCCGGGGAGGAAGATCTGGAGAGGGATCTCCTGTTTTTCCGCCAGGCCCGCCGGGGGCGTCTTGCCATGGTCTCTCCGGAGGCCCCCCTGATCTCCAACCTGAGCGTCCTGGAAAACTGCGCCCTCATCTTGATGTTCCGACGGCGCATGAAAAAGAAGGCGGCTAACGAAACGGTCATGGCCGGCCTCGAGGCCCTGGGCCTGGCGGGGCTCGCGGACAGGCGCAATCCCGACCTCACGGATGAGGAGCGCTTCGCCGTCCTCGTGCTGAGGGCGGTCATGGTGGAAAATAACGCCGTCGCCATCGACCGTCCTTTCCAGATCGTACCGGACAGCGCGGACGCTTCCTTCATCCGCCGGACCCTGTCCCTTCTCAAGGATCGGTTGCACGAATGCGTCGTTTTCGACTATACGTGGAACAGAGAGCGTTACGGAGAGGTATAGGATATGCCCCTCAGCAAGGAGACGAAGGTCGGTGTCTTTATCACCCTCTCCCTGGTCCTGGTCGTGGCCGCCTTGGTCTTCGTGGCCTACAAAAAGGGGGTTTTCCAGGCCGAGGAGATCTATACCCTCTCCTCCGAGGCCGGTGAAGGCCTCAGCGTGGGTATGCCCCTTATGTTCTCGGGGTTCAAGATCGGCCGGATCGTCAATCTGGAGTTGGACGACAGGGGCCTCGTCCTCGTCTCCGTCAGCGTCCCCACGCGGCACAAAAAATGGCTGCGGGCGGACAGCACCTTCATCTTGGAACGCCCCCTCATCGGTTCCGCCAAGTTGTCCGTCGTGACGAGAAACCTGGATTCCCCTCCCCTCTCTCCCAAGACCGTGCCCTCCATCTCCCAGCTCGACGACATCAACGAGACGATCAAGAAGATCCAGCCCGCCCTCGACAGGATCTCCCTCATTACGGAGCACGTGGAGAAGATCACCGCCCTCCTGGCCCGGAAAGAATCCCTCCTGGAGATGGCCGTGGGCGATAAGGACAGCGTCGCCGCCGTCCACGGGACCTTGAGGAACCTTCAGACCATCACCCGGGACGTGGGTGCCCTCCTGAAAAAGACGGACGACGGCCTCTACGGCAAGAAGGGCGTCGTCCCCGAGGTTGTGACCGTCCTCGAAGAGCTCAGGGGGGACCTCGTCAAGGTGGGCAAGACCCTCGACAACCTGGAGAAGGTCAGCGCCGAGGCGGCGGGCGCCGCCAAGGATTTCAAGCTCTTGAGGCACGACATCGATGGGGCCGTGAATTCCATCGGGAACCTCATCAACGACCTGAACAGGATGCTCCCCCTGAGGAGCGAAAGGAAGATAGAACTGCCGTGAAGAGAGGGGTAGTCTTCGCCTTTTTCGTTACGATCTTCCTCTGGGCCTGCGGGGCCTCCGAACCCGTCCCGGACTGGACGATCGCCGCCTTCAACCGCCTGGAGGACTTCAAGAAGGCCTATCTCGAGGGAAACGAGAAGATCGGCGAGCTCCAGTTCCAAAAGGCCGTGGGGGAGATCAAGAAGAGCGGCGACCTGGATATCCTGGCCAAGGCATACCTGACACGCATGGCCGTCCGGACGGCCTGCCTGGAGCCGCCGGGGGGCGAAGGATACAGGAAGATCGCCGAGGTGGAAACAAGGGAGACCCATCGGGTCTTCCATGACTTTCTCGCCGGCAAGACGGGGGAGAGGGATATACTTCTCCTCCCCGAAAGATACCGGGAGGCGGCATCGTGCATAGCCAGGGGTGACGCAAAGGGGACCGTAAGCGCCCTCAGGCGCATTTCCGATCCCCTCTCCCGCCTCATCGCCGCCGGCGTCGCCGTCAAGACCGGCAGCGCGGATGAGGAAACCCTCCAGCTCGCCGTGGCGACGGCCTCCCGGGAGGGGTGGAAGAAGGCCCTCCTGGCCTACCTGGAACGGCTGCGGGACCTCTACGAAAAAAGCGGCCACCCGGACAAGGCCGAGGCGATCGCCCGCCGCATGGCCCTCCTCTCCCCTTAGGGTCCGGGGTTCCGACGGGGGCTATCGCCTCAGGGAGCTGTAGCGCGTCCAGCTCGTGCCCGACCAGCCGCCGATGGTCTTGGAAGTCTCGGACGGGAGCGGGACACCGCACTTGGCGGCGAAATAGGCGTGGAAGGCCGCCGAAGGCGTCAGTTCGGGGTGGAAAACGGTCACTAAGGCGCCGTCGGTCTCCGCGGCGGCGATGTAATCCTCGAGGCGCAACAGGACCCGGACACCCCTCCCCACCTCCAGGATCTTCGGCGCTCGGATGAAGACCAGCTCCAGGGGTTCGGGTGAGATGGCCGGGACGACGGCCTGGGTCACGAAACTGTCGAGCTGACTGCCGAAGCTGTTTCGCTCCACCACCATCTCCACCAGCCCCAGGTGAGGTCTCTCGCCCTTCACCGTCGTGGCCAGGAGGATGGCCCCGGCGCAGGTTCCCCATAACTTGAGGCCGCCCTGGAAGGCCTCCCGAATCTCCCGGTCGAGGCCCGCCTCGGCCATGAGGCGGGCGATGCAGGTGCTCTCGCCGCCGGGGAGGATGAGGCCGGCGAGGTTTTCCAAATCCCCCGCCTCCTTGACCCGGCGGGCGGCGAGGCCGAGGCGATCAAGGTGGTCCAGGTGTTCGACGACGTCTCCCTGGAGGTCCAGAACCCCGATCATGGCCCTACCAGCCCCGGCCGGCCAAAAGCTGCTTCTCCGGGATGGCGGCTATCTCCAGGCCCGGCATGGCCTCGCCGAGGTCCATGGAGGCCTCGAGGACCTTGACGGGGTCGTGGAAATAGGCCGTGGCCTTGACGATGGCCCGGGCCCGTTTCATGGGATCGGCGGACTTGAAGATCCCCGAGCCGACGAAGATGCCGTCGCAACCCAGCTGCATCATCAGGGCGGCGTCGGCGGGGGTGGCGATCCCCCCGGCGGCGAAATTGACGACGGGCAGTCTCCCGAGTTCCCGTACCTTGAGGGCCAGCTCGTAGGGGATCCCGTTCTGCTTGGCGAAGCCCGTCACCTCCTCCAGGGGCATGGCGACGAGCTGGCGGATCTCGCGATTCATGGTCCGCATGTGCCGGACGGCCTCGACGACGTTGCCCGTCCCCGCCTCACCCTTGGTGCGGATCATGGCCGCCCCCTCGGCGATGCGCCGCAGGGCCTCGCCGAGATTCCGGGCGCCGCAGACGAAGGGGATGGAAAACTTGGTCTTGTCGATGTGGCACTCCTCATCGGCGGGTGTCAGGACCTCGCTCTCGTCTATGTAATCGATCTTCAAGGCCTCGAGGACCTGGGCCTCCACGAAGTGGCCGATCCGCGCCTTGGCCATGACGGGGATGGAGACGGCCTTCTTGATGGCGGCGATCATGGCGGGGTCGGACATCCTCGCCACCCCCCCCTGGGCGCGGATGTCCGCCGGCACCCTCTCGAGGGCCATCACCGCAACCGCCCCCGCCTCTTCGGCTATCCGCGCCTGCTCGACGTTCGTCACGTCCATGATGACGCCGCCCTTGAGCATCTGGGCGAGTTGGATATTCAGCTCGTGTCTTCTTGCATCCATCGATGCATCGCCTCCCTGTCTCGATTTTTTTTGGATTTTCTATGCCAATACCCCCCGGCCGTCAAGAGGGGTTTATCGCCCCGCGCCCCTCAGGGGAAGACGAGGACCTTGGCGCCCCTCGCGCCCTTCTGCCTCAGGTCGCGGAGGGCCTGGTTGGCCTCATGGAAGTGATACTCCCGGACGGCCGGCTTGATGGGTATCTCGGAAGCGATCCGCAGCATCTCGGCGATGTCGCGGCGGGTGACGTTGGCCACGCTCTTGATCTCCTTCTCCATCCAGAGGTGGGAGGGATAATCGACACCCTCCAGGGATGATTTGTCCGCCTCCTCCTTCCGGATGGCGTTGATCACGAGTCTCCCGCCGGCCTTGAGACCCCCGAGGGCCTTGACGACGGGCATCCAGGCGGGGGTCGTGTCGATGACGGCGTCCATCGGTTCCGGAGGGGGATCCGCCGTTTCGCCCGCCCAGGCGGCCCCCAGTTCCAGGGCGAAACGCCTCTCCTCCCGGCGCCGGGCAAAGACGAAGACGGGACTTTTTGGGTAGAGGTGGGAGGCCATCTTCAGCACCAGGTGACCCGAGGCCCCGAACCCCGTAAGGCCCAGGATCCCCCCGTCCGTGAGGCCCGCCAGGGTGAGGGACCGGTAGCCGATGGCCCCCGCGCAGAGGAGGGGCGCGGCCTCGGCGTCGGTGAGGGCGTCGGGGATGGGGAAGGCGTAGTCCTGGTGGACCTTCATAAAGGGGGCGTAGCCGCCGTGCCGGTCGCGACCCGTGGCCAGGAACGACGGGCAGAGGTTCTCCCGCCCCGAGAGACAGAAGGGGCAACGGCCGCAGGAGGAGTAGATCCACCCCACACCGACCCGTTCACCGAGGCGGAAACGGTCGGCACCCGGACCCGTCGCCGCGACGACGCCCACCGCCTGGTGGCCGGGGACGACGGGGAGCTCCGGCGGGGGCGTCCGGCCCTCGATCTCGTCCAGCTCCGTGTGACAGACACCACAGGCCCGGAGGCGGATGACGATCTCCCCCTCCCGGGGGATCGGCTCGGGGAGTTCCATCTCCCCCAGGGGCCTTGGGTCTTCCTCGATACGGGTGATCCTGTCGATGACGAAGGCCTTCATCACGTAACCTCACGATATTCCTGCGGTAACATCCGAAACCACTCACCACCTCCGGCGCACCCTGACGCCTTTGGAGGCGAGATGATCCTTGATGCCGCCGATGGTATAGGCGCGGAAATGGACCATGGAGGCGATGAGGGCGGCGTCGGCCCGTCCCTCCGTCAGGACCCGGAAGAGATGATCCGGCCGCCCCGCGCCCCCCGAGGCGATGACGGGTATCCCCACGGACGTGGAGATGAGGCGCGTGAGTTCGATCTCGTAGCCCTCCTGGGTGCCGTCGGCGTCGATGGAGTTCAGGCAGATCTCTCCCGCCCCCCGTCTCTCCGCCTCCCGGGCCCACGCGAGGGCGTCGCGGCCTGTCGGCACACGGCCGCCGTGGATGACGACCTCGTACCCCGAGGGGAGCGACGGACTCTTCTCGACCCTCTTGACGTCCATGCCCAGAACGACGCATTGACTGCCGAAGGCCCCGGCCCCCGCGTCGATCAGGCCGGGATTCTTCACGGCCTCGGAGTTGATGCTGACCTTCTCCGCTCCCGCCAGGAGGACCTCCCTCATGTCGTCGAGGGTCCTGATCCCTCCCCCCACGGAAAAGGGGATGAAGATCCTCTCGGCCACCCGGCGGACCATGTCGATCATGATCCCCCTCCCCTCGGCGGAGGCCGTGATGTCGTAGAAGACGATCTCGTCGGCCCCCTCTTCGTAGTAGGTGTAAGCCGCCTCCACGGGGTCGCCGATGTCCCGGTTTCCCTCGAACCTCACCCCCTTCGTGAGTTTCCCGTCCCGCACGTCGAGGCAGGGTATGATCCTTTTACTCAGCATCGCCACCCCGCCACGTACTGAAGTTCCTCAGGATCTCCAGTCCCGGACGCCCGCTCTTCTCGGGGTGGAACTGAACCGCCGCCAGGTTACCCCTGGCCAGGGCGGAGCAGAAGGGGACGCCGTACTCCGACCGGCCGATCTCCCAGGAGGGGTCGGACGGGGAGGGGTAATAGGAATGGACGAAATAGAACTCCGCACCTTCCGGAAGACCCCTAAAGACGGGGTGGTCCCGGAGGAAAGAGACGGTGTTCCATCCCATATGGGGGATCTTGAGGGGATGGCCGTCGGCGTCCCTCATGCCCGCAGGGAAACGCCGCACCCGGCCCGGGACGAGGCCGAGGCAGGTCGCGTCGTTCTCCTCGCTCTCCTCGAGGACGATCTGGGCGCCGAGACAGATGCCCAAAATGGGCTTCCCGGCCAGGTACCAATCCTTTATAAATACATCCAACCCCGTCCGTCTCAGCTCCGCCATGGCCTTACCCGCGGCGCCGACACCGGGGAAGATGATGCGCCCGCAGCGGCTCAGGACCTCGGGGCGGTCCGTGACGGTGCAGGCTATCCCCAGGTGTGCCAGGGCCCGCTCGACGCTGGTCAGATTTCCCGCTCGGTAGTCGATGATGCCGATCATGTCTCATCTTCCCCCAACCCCGACGAGAAATCAAGGTCCTTCTCCCGCGCCGGGGCACGGATGCCCTGCCAGGAATTACGCCTCTTGAGTTCGGCGTCGATGCCGTTCAACACGTCCAGTTTGTTCACCGCCCAGGAGGGGGCGAGGAAGATGTCCTTGTAGCCGTCCGCCGTGAGGCGCTGGATCACCACCCGGGGGGGAAGGATCTCGAGGATGTCGCAGACCGTGTCGATATACTCCCGGCGGCTCATGAGGTTTATCTCCCCCGCCTCGTAGAGGTCACCGAGCCTCGTGCCCCTGAGGACCAAAAGGCTGTGGATCTTGATGCCATGGATGGGCAGGCGGGCGAGGGTCCGGGCCGTTTCCAGGATATCGGCCCTCGTCTCGCCGGGGAGGCCGACGATGATATGGACGCAGACATGGATGTTACGCCCCGACGTCCGCGCCACGGCATCGAGGAAGGCGCCGCGATCGTGCCCCCGGTTGAGGAAGGCCAAGGTCCGGTCGTGAACGGACTGGAGGCCGTATTCCACCCATACGTGACGGTCCCGGCCGTAGCCATCCAATACGTCCAGGATCTCTGTGTCCACGCAATCCGGTCTCGTCCCCACGGAGAGGCCGATGACGTCCCTCTGCCTCAGGGCCTCTTCATAGAGGCTGACGAGGCGGGGCAGGGGGGCGTAGGTGTTGGTGAAGGTCTGGAAGTAGGCGATGAATTTCGCCGCCCGACGGTTGGCCCCGTAGTAGGCCTTGCCCCTCTCGATCTGCTCCGTCACCGAGGGGAGGGGACCGGCCTGGCGGAGCTTGGAGCCCCTCCCGTCGCAGTAGATGCACCCCCCCCACCCGAGGGTCCCGTCCCGGTTGGGACAGGTGAACCCGGCGTCGATGGGTAGTTTGTAGACGTTGCCGCCGAAGAGGTTCCGCCAGTAGCTCTTCAGGTCATAGTACCGCTTGCTGTTGTTCCAGAAGGAAGGCCGTTTTGCCGCCTCAACGTTCACCGTCGATCCCTCTCCGCCGACAGGACGCCGGCGCCGTTCCAGAGGCAGGAGTTGGTGATACGACCATGGGAGATCCTTACCCCTTCCAGACGCAAGAGGTATTCCTTCATCGCCCGACCCCCTCCGAAACCGCCCAGGTTGCCGTCGCCCCTGACGACGCGGTGGCAGGGGATGACGATGGGGAAGGGGTTGGCGGCCATGACGCGGCCCACGGCCCGGGCGGCCCCGTCCCTGCCCGCGGCCCTTGCCACCCCTCCGTAGCTCGCCACCCGCCCCCGCGGGATCGACCAGACCGCCTTGAGAACCCTCAGCGAAAAGGAGCTCCAGCCCCCCAGGCCCTCCTCCGGGAAAGGGAACGAGACGGGGATCCCCCGCAAAAAGGCCTCGATCCCCTCCATGAGATCCTCCAAACCCCCGTCATCGGCCCCCGCGGCCGGGACTAACGACCCGGCCGTGGGGGAGGCCCCTCCCTGGCCGGGCAGGACCACCCGCCGGAGGCGCACCTCCTCCCCGTCTCGGCCCCAGACGACCGCCACCTCGCCGATGGGGGTGACGAGAACCCGATAGGACAGGCCCCCGTCATCCCCCCGGTTTTTTCCCCGACAATCCCTATCTCCCATGGATAGGGATCATAGTGCCCCGCCGAAGGCCTTGTCAACACCCATGGCCGGGGACCGACAAAGGGGTTGAAAATCACGCCCCCCGGGGATTATGAAAGGTGACGGATTTTTAGCCTTATTCATGCAAGGGAGGATGTTTAGGCCTTGTCGTCAGGGTTCGACATCATCGTCGTGGGGGGCGGACACGCGGGCTGCGAGGCGGCCCTGGCGGCGGCGCGCATGGGTTGCGAGACCCTCCTGTTCAACATCAACCTCGACTCCATCGCCCTCATGTCCTGCAACCCCGCCATCGGGGGTCTGGCGAAGGGGCAACTCGTCAAGGAGGTGGACGCCCTAGGGGGGGAGATGGGTAGGATCGCCGACCGCACGGCCGTCCATTTCCGCCTCCTCAACGCCTCGAAGGGTCCCGCGGTCCAGTCTTCTCGTGTCCAGTGCGACAAGCAGCTCTACCGCCTGGCCATGAAGGCCACCCTGGAGAGGGAACCGCGTCTCCACCTCCGCCAGTCCCTCGTGGATCGTCTCGTCGTCGAGGACGGGCGCGTTCGGGGGGTGGTGGATGAGCTGGGGATCTTCTACGGAGCCCGGGCCGTTATCATCACCACGGGGACCTTCCTCAACGGCCTCATCCATATCGGCACCACCCGCGTCCCCGCCGGGCGGGCCGGCGAGACGGCCTCCGTCAGACTCGCGGACTGTCTGCGCTCCCTTGGTTTCGAAATGGGGAGGATGAAAACGGGGACACCTCCCCGCCTCAGGGCGTCGACCATCGATTTCTCCCGTCTCGAGCGCCAGGACAGCGATCCCCATCCCCGTCCCTTTTCCTTCACCACTCAACGTCTGAGGGAAGAGCGTCTCCCCTCCTACTTCAGTTACACTACCTCCGAGACCCACGAGATCATGAGGGCGAACATCGGGGAATCGGCCCTCTACTCCGGGCGGATCCGGGGCGTCTCGGCCCGCTACTGCCCCTCCCTCGAGGACAAGGTCATGCGTTTCACCGACAAGGACCGCCATCCCGTCGTCCTGGAACACGAGGGCCTGGAGACGGAGGAGATCTACGCCAAGGGCCTCGGCAACAGCCTCCCCCCCCATTTACAGGAACGGATCGTCCACAGCGTCCCCGGTCTCGAGGATGCCCAGATCATGCGTTTCGCCTACGCCATCGAATACGATTTCGTCCAGCCCACCCAGCTGCGCCCCACCCTGGAGACGAAACTCGTGCAGGGCCTCTACCTGGCGGGCCAGATCAACGGGACGTCGGGATACGAGGAGGCCGCCGCCCAGGGGCTCTGGGCGGGGATCAACGCCGCCTGCGCCGTCTCGGGACGTCCCCCCTTCCTCCTCACCCGGGCGGACGCCTACATGGCCGTCATGGTGGACGATCTCATCACCAGGGGCGTCGACGAGCCCTACCGGATGTTTACCTCCCGGGCCGAATACCGCCTCATCCTCAGGGAGGACAACGCCCTCTTCCGCCTGGCCGGTATGGGTCACGAGCTGGGTCTCATCGACGCGGAGACGGCCGCCCTGGTCAAGGAGCGCCAGCGCCGTATCTGGGCCGTCATCGGCAGGCTCTCCAACGCCCGTCTCTATCCCGTCGGCGAGATCAACGACCTCCTGGCGGGGATGGGGACGGCGCCCCTGAAGACCCCCTCCAGCCTTTTCCAGATCCTGAAGCGGGAGGGCCTTTCCTACGACGACCTGAGACCCCTGCCGGGCTGGGAGCCCGTCGAAGACGAAGAGGTAAAGCGCCAGGTGGAGATCGAGGCCAAGTACGAGGGTTATATAAAAAGACAACGCGAGGCCGTGGAGAAGCTGCGGGACCAGGAGGGGAAGAGGATTCCCCCCGACTTGGACTACGATACCGTCGCCGGACTCTCCAACGAGCTGAGGATGAAACTGAAGAGGGTGAGACCCGAAACGGTCGCCCAGGCCGGACGCATCCCCGGCATGACGGGGGCCGCCCTCACGGCCGTTCTCATCGCCATCAAACGTCTCGAGAGGGCGCCGGTTTCGACTGCACCGCCGGACGAGACGGGCATCGACTAATGACCATCCGAAGGGGGAATGATTCCCCGAAAGGGAGCGGCCGCCTCGGCCCCGCCCGTGGTGGCGGCGAGGATCTCGCGACGGCGGCGGGCTCCTACTGGGGGATGAGCGACAGCCTGGAGCGGATCCGTGACCAGTCCCATTGGCTGGGGGAAGGACGCTGGTACAGGGAGCGGTGGCTTTCCTACGGTGACTTCTTCGGGGGGATGATCCTGAGGATGGTCGGGGATCATTACCCTTCCTTCCTCGATGAAATAGGAAAGAAGACGGCCCTCGACTGGGGGTGCGGCGGCGGGGCCGTCACGAGGGTCCTCTGCGGCCTCTTCGGAACGGTCTGGGGCCTCGAGATCTCCCCCCCCACCCTGAGGGAGTGCGTAAAGAGGATGAAGGAGGCGGGGGGCCAAAACTTCCGGCCCGTCCTCGTCCCCGCCGAGGGGCCGGAGGAGGTCCTCCGTCTAATCCCCGCCGGGACGGTGGACTTCTTTTTCTCCGTGGGGGTATTCAAGCACTTCCCGTCCCGGGGATACACCCGCCGGGTCCTTCGCCTTGCCGCGGCCCTCATGAGGGTAAACGCCCTCGGCCTCATCCAGTACCGCTACGACGACGGCACCCCCAAGTACCGCCCCAAGGAGGGGGATTACGCCCGAAACGTCATCACCATGACCTCCCTGACTCCGGAGGATTTCCACCGCCTCTGCACCGAGGGAGGCCTCGAGGTCGTCGCCCAGGAACGGGACACGGACGGCGAAGGGGAGCATCACCAATACGCCCTGGTGAGAAAGACGCCGTCCCCCTCCTCATGATTCCCCCCGGATGATGTCAAGGACCTCCCCGATGTCCGTCGTCGGGGGACGGCTGGCCCGATCGGTGCATACGTAGATCCTCGCCCCCCTGTGACCCGTCCACGTTTTCCCGTCCCAGGGACAGAGGCGCGAGACGGTTTCGTCGCCTTCCTCCTCACCCACGAGGAGGACGACCTTGTTGGGATAATACTCACGCCACAGGGCCCGATGGGCGGTGCGGGCGAGGGGACTGTCGAAAGAAGCCGCGATGACGATCTCGTAGGAGGGGCCGAGGAGAAAATCGAGGGCGCAGAGAAAGAAGGACGCCTCGGAGGGGGCCTGTCCCAGGGTCCCGGCGAAGGTCTTCGTCATGTGGCGGACCCTGTCCTCGAGGCGGGCCTCCCCCGTCAGGCGGGCCAGGCGGAGGAGGTTCATGGCGGCGGCGGCGTTGCCCGCGGGGACGGCCCCGTCCTGGATGGTCTTCCGCCGGTAGAGGAGTCGTTCGTGGTCCCGGGAGGTGAAGAAGAATCCTCCCCCTTCGTCGTCCCAGAACCCTTCCAAGAGGTCCCGGTTCAACGAAACGGCCGTTTCGAGATAGGACCGGTCGTAGGAGCTCTCGTAGAGCTCGATGAGGCCCCAGACCAAGAAGGCGTAGTCGTCGAGGAAGGCCGGTACGTGCCCCCCTTGGCGGCGGCAGTGGAGAAGACCCAGGACATCATCCTTGAGGTGGGCGAGGACGAATCCCGCCGCGTCCCGGGCGGCCTCCAGATACGTCTCGTCGTCGAGGACGCGGGCGGCGCAGGCGAGGGCGGCGATCATCAGGCCGTTCCAGTCCGTGAGGATCTTCTCGTCCCGAAACGGCGTGATCCTCCTCTCCCGTTCCCGTTGGAGGAGGCGGCGGCACCCCTCGAGGACCCGTTCCAGGTCGCCCCGGGAGAGACCGAGTTCCGAGGCCCAGAGTTCGAGGGGTCTCGTCTGATGAAGGACGTTTGTCCCCCTCCCCAGCCCCGCACCTTCGGCGTCGATGTTCCCCTCGTCCTTCACCCCGAAGACCCGGAGGAAGATCTCCCCCTCCCGGGGCGGCAGGACGCGGCGGATCTCCTCCGCCTCCCAGAGGTAGAAACGCCCCTCCTCCCCTTCCGTGTCGGCGTCCCGGGCGCAGTAAAAGGCCCCCTGGGGGGAGCGGAGATCCGACAGGACATAGGTGATTACCTCCCGGGCCGTCTTGAGATACTCCCATCTACCCGTGGCCTGGCCGGCCTCCAGGTAGGCCAGGGCGATCAGGGCCTGGTCGTAGAGCATCTTCTCGAAGTGGGGGAGAAACCAACGGGCGTCCGTGGCGTAACGATGGAAACCGAAGCCCACATGGTCGTAGATGCCCCCCCGGCGCATGGATCGTAGGGTATCCTCCACCATGGCCAGGGCCCTGTCGTCCTGGAAACGCCTGAAGGCACGGAGGAGATAGAGGAGCTTCGTGGTCATGGGGAACTTGGGGGCGGCGCCGAACCCGCCGTGGACGGGGTCATAGGCGTCGGCCAGACCGTCGAACCCGCCGCTCAGGAGGGAGATTTCGGATATCTCCTCCCCCGGCGGGGGCGACCACTGGGCGAAGAGGGCGGCGATTCTCCTGGCCGTGTAGCGGAGCTCCGATCTCCGCTCCCGCCACAGCCCCTCGATGCGCTGCGCCAGTTCCCTCATCCCCGGCCGGCCCTGGCGGCCGGAGGGGGGAAGGTAGGTGCCGGCGTAGAACGGCTCGCCACCCGGCGTGAGGAAAAGCGACAGGGGCCATCCCCCCGTGCCCGTCATGGCCTGACAGACGCTCATGTAGACGGCGTCGATATCGGGCCTCTCCTCCCGGTCCACCTTCACGTTGATGAAGGCCCGGTTCATGATCTCGGCGATGTCGGGGTCCGAAAAGGTCTCCCGGGCCATGACATGACACCAATGGCAGGTCGCGTAGCCGATGGAGAGGAAGATGGGCTTGTCTTGCCCCTGGGCGGCGGCAAAGGCCTCCTCCCCCCACGGGTACCAGTCAACGGGCTGGGAGGCGTGACTGCGCAGGTAAGGACTGGTTTCGTCGACGAGGCGGTTCATGGCGGGACCTCCGGGACCCCCTGGGGGGATTATCGGCCGCGATCCCCGAACCGGGGTCTTCCGGCCGTTCCTCCTTATCCCATAGACCCGCCGCCCCCGGAGGTCAAGGCGAATCGCCCCCGGATATCCTTGCTAAACACGGTCGAAATCCTGTAGGAGAATCGGCGACAACGACGGAGGAGGTCGCCCATGGAGAGGCTCTTTGCGAAGATATCCATCAACACCCTGAACCTTGAGAACCGCTTCGTCCGTTCCGCCACGTGGGAGGGCCTCGCCACGGCCGAGGGGGCGCCGACGCCGCGACTCGTGGAGATGATGGGCGACCTTGCCGCGGGGGGCGTGGGGCTCATCATCACGTCCCATTCCTTCGTCCACCCCGCCGGGAGGGCCACGCCGCGACAACTGGCCGTCGACCGGGACGAGTGCGTCCCGCCCTTGAGGGAGATGACACAGGAGGTCCACCGTCGAGGGGGAAAGATCGCCTGCCAACTCGCCCATGCCGGACGATTCGCCGACACCGGCACCTCGGGTCACCCCCCTTGGTCCGTCTCCGATGACGGGGGCGGCGGACGGGTGATGACCCATGAAGACCTGGACATCCTCTGCCGTTCCTTCGCCGCCGCCGCGGCCAGGGCCAAGGAGGCCCGTTTCGACGCCGTCCAGATTCACTCCGCCCACGGTTACCTCCTCAGCCAGTTTCTATCCCCCCTCTTTAACCGCCGCAAAGACGAATACGGGGGTGGGATAGAAAACCGGGCCCGCATCCACCAAGAGATCATCGCCGCCGTTCGATCGGCCGTGGGCGAGGATTTCCCGATCCTCGTCAAGATCAACGGGGGGGACCACATCGAGGGTGGTCTCACCATGGAGGAGGCCGCGGCGGCGGCCCGGATGATGGAAGAGGCGGGGGTGGACGCCGTGGAGGTCAGCGGCGGTCTCATCACGGGGGGAAGGCTCTCACCGAGCCGCACCCGCATCGACTCCCCCGAGAAGGAGGCCTATTTCCGTAAGGAGGCGAAAGCCATAAAAGAGGTCCTACGGATCCCCGTGATCCTCGTGGGGGGTATCCGCTCCCCCCTCGTGGCCGCAGACGTGCTGGCTTCGGGCGAGGCGGACCTCATCTCCATGAGCCGTCCCTTCATTCGGGAACCCCGCCTCGTAGAGCGCTGGCGAAAAGGCGACGCAACACCCGCCCGGTGCGTCTCCGACAACCTCTGTTTCCGTCCCGCCCTCGAGGGGAAGGGCGTCTTTTGCGTCACCGCCCTAAGGGAGGGGTCGGTCTAAAGGCACCCTGCAGAAGACGGCCCGGTCAGGAGGGTGAGCCCAAAAGGCCCTCCCGTTCCTCGGGGGTGTTGATGTTCATAAAGAGTCGCCCCGGGTCCCCGAAGGGGGCCAGGGCCTCCCCTTCGATCACCTTCACCCGCAGTCCCTTATAGAAGGAAACGACCTTCCTCTCTCCCCGGGCGAGGGCCGCCCCGGCGGGTTTGAGGCATCGGCGGGAATAGACGGCGTGGAGTGGTTCGTAACCCGCCCCAGGGCGGGGGACGACGATATCGGCCTCTCCCGCCTGGGACACCATGTACCTTATCAGGTCACCGTTGAGGAAAGGCATGTCGCAGGCGGCGACGAAGACATCGTCGGAGGCGAAGAAGAGGGCCGTGTAGATACCCATGAGGGGCCCTCGCCCGGGGACGATGTCCGTGACGATAATCAGGTCTTGGTCCAGGTAGAGAAGGGGATCGTTGGTGACGAGGATCAACGCCGGGAAGATCTCCCTGAAAAGGCGGACGGCCCTGTCGATGAGCCTCTCCCCGTTCATCTCGATTAAGGCCTTGTTGATTCCCATGCGGCTGCTGCGACCGCCCGCCAGGATCACCCCCGTCATGGCTAGAGGGTATAACGAAAGGCACGCCCCGTCAACGCCCCATCGCGTCGCAAGCACATATCCCCTTGCCAAAAAGACCTCTTCGGGGTAGAGATCCCCCGTTACCCTTATCTGTGGAGGCATTCACCATGTACTGGGAACAGGACGTCGAGACCATGGCGCGGGAGCAACTGGAGGCCCTCCAGCTGAAGCGCCTCAAGGCGACCCTCGAGCGGGCCGCCCTTTCCCCTTTCTACGGGCGCCTCTTCGCCGAGAGCGCCTTTAACCCCTCCGACGTCAAGTCCCTGGAGGACCTAAAGGCCCTCCCCACCACCACCAAGGACGATTTGCGCGAGGGATGGCCTTACGGTTTCCTCGCCGTGCCCCGGGAAGAGCTCGTGAGGATGCATTCCTCCTCCGGGACGACGGGGCGGGCGACGGTGATCTTCCACACCAGGCACGACATCGAGGCCTGGACGAACCTGATGGCCCGGTGCATGTACATGACGGGCATGCGCCGATCCGACGTCTTCCAGAACATGATGACCTACGGCCTCTTCACGGGCGGCCTGGGCTTCCACTACGGGGCGGAGAGGATCGGGGCCCTCGTCATCCCTGCCGGGGCGGGGAACAGCAAACGCCAGATCCAGCTCATGCGTGATTTCGAGACGACGGTCATCCATATCATCCCCAGCTACGCCCTCCATCTCTCCACGGTCTTCGGGGAACTCAACCTCGATCCCCGGGACACGAAGGTCCGCATGGCCTATCTGGGGGCCGAACCCCACTCGGAGAACATGCGCCGTAAGATCGAGGAGATATACGGGTTCAAGGGTTACAACTCCTACGGCCTCTCGGAGATGAACGGCCCCGGCGTCGCCTTCGAGTGTCCCCACCAGTCGGGCCTCCACATCTGGGAGGACAGTTTCTTCGTGGAGATCCTCGATCCCGTCACCCTGAACCCCGTACCTGAAGGCGCGGAGGGGGAGTTGGTGATGACGACCCTGAACCGGGAGGGAATGCCCATCATCCGCTACCGGACGAAGGACCTGACGAGGATCGTCCCGGGGCAGTGCCCCTGCGGCAGGACCCACCGCCGGATCGAGCGCATCAAGGGCCGGACGGACGACATGCTCATCATCAAGGGGGTCAACATCTTCCCCATCCAGATCGAGAAGAGGCTCATGGGGATCCCGGGGGTGGGGAAGAACTTCCTCATCGTCCTGGAGCGGGAAGGTTACAACGACACCATGACCGTGAAGGTGGAGGTGGAGAAGGAGTTCTTCGACGGCGACCTGAAGAACCTGGAGAGGCTGCGTCGTCATATCGTCGAGGAGCTCAAAAGCGACATCCTCATCACGCCCCGGGTGGATCTCGTCGGTCCGGGCACCCTCCCCCAGACGGAGGGAAAGGCCCGCCGGGTCATGGACAACCGGAAGGAATAGAGAAAGGAGTAAAAGATGATCGCCAGCCAACTGTCCGTTTTCGCCGAGAATCGGCCGGGCAGCCTCGCCGCCGTGACGGCCGTCCTGGCCCGGGAGAAAATCAACATCCGCGCCACGACCATTACCACCTCCGACACCTTCGGCGTGATCAATCTCATCGTGGACGATCCCGATCGGGCCCACACGGCCCTGAGCAAGGCGGGGATGATGGTCAGGATCAGGCCCGTCCTGGCGGTTCTTATCGACGACCGCCCCGGCGGCCTGGACAGGCTCACCCAGCTCCTGTACCAGGAGGGGATAAACATCAACAACGCCTACGGTTTCGTCCTGGAGAACCACGTCCATGCCGTCTTCGTCGTGGACGTGGACCAGCTCGAAAAGGCGGAGCGTCTCGTGGAGAAAAAGGGCTTCAAGACCCTGGACACGGAGGGGCTGGCGGCGGTGGAGCCCTTCCACTACCGCTACTGAGGGGAAGATGATGAAGGATAAAGCCGGCGGCTTCGCGGCCAAACACCCTGGGAGGGTCCCGGACCCCCTCCTCGCGGAGGCCGTCCGGGAGGGGGCGAGGGACGGATCCTACCCCTGCGCCGCCGCCGAGGATCTGGCCCGACGTCTCGGCGTCCCCCTCTCCGAGGTGGGTGTGACCCTCGACCTGCTGGAGATCCGCATCGGCCGCTGCCAGCTGGGACTGTTCGGTCGTCTTGATCGTCCCCGGAAAGACCGACCCGTCGCCCCCGATCTCGAGGAGGCCATCCAGACGGCCCTGGAGGGAGGGCGCCTCACCTGCGCCGCCGCTTGGGCCGTGGCCGCCGCTTGTCGAGTCTCCCGGAGGGAGGTGGGGGAGGCCTGCGAGAGCCTGGGCATCAAGATCAAGGCCTGCCAGCTCGGGGCCTTCTGAGGCCCGCCCGGGGCCGTCTGTCCCCGACCCTCAGGGGCAAACAAAGGTGCTTATCCGTTTTCCTCCTCCCAGCGGGCCAGGACGAAGAGCATGTCCGCCAGGCGGTTGAGGTACTCGTGGATGTGGGGGTTGTCCACCATACCCTCGCTCTTGAGGCGGGCGGCCTGCCGTTCCGCCCGGCGGATCACCGTCCTCCCCACGTCGATCTGGGCCGAGACGACCGTCTTGCCGGGGAAGATGAACTCCCTCTTCAACTCCACCTTCTCCTGGAGACGGTCGATGAGGTCCTCGAGGCGCTTGGCGTCATCCGCACCGATCCTCTTGGCGAGCTTCGGGACGTCCTCGGGCAGGCAGGAGAGCTCCGCCCCCATGGTGAGGAGATCCCGCTGGACCCCCAGGATGATCTCCTTGATCGTCTCGTTGCCCGTCATGGCCCTGGCCACACCCAGGACGGAACTGGCCTCGTCGAGGACACCGTAGGTCTCCGGACGCAGGTCGTATTTCGGCACCCTCTGCCCCCAGAGGAGGCTCGTCTCCCCCGCGTCGCCCTTCTTCGAGAACTTCATACCCACCCCCCTTTATCGACTTCGGACCCCGGTGACGGGGCTATTTGGTCACATCCGCAGGTATGCGGCCACTATCCTGACGATCCGCTCCGTGTTTTTCCGGGCGTGGGCGACGATGGCCTCGAGGGTCAGTTCCTCATCCCCGACGCCGTGGGCGTAGTTGTCCACGGAGCACAAAGAGGCGTAGGGGATCCCCAGCTCCCCCGCCACGACGGCCTCGGCGGCCATGGTCATCCCCACGAGATCCGCCGCGGCCGCCATCATGGCGATCTCGGCCTTCGTCTCCAGGCGGGGACCCGGGGTCTGCCAGTACACCCCCCCGTCCCTCACGGGGATTGCGCAGGCCCTGGCGGCGGCGAGGCATCGCTCCCGTACCTCCCCATGGAGGCGGGGGGTGATGTGGACGGCGGCGGCCCGCGCCGACGTCGGCCCGGGATAGAGCATGATGAAGTCATGGGGGACCGCCAGGGTCCCGGGAGGGATGTCCTTCTTCAGGGATCCCGTGGAGTTGACCCCCAGGACCTCCGTCACCCCCAGGGCCTTCAGGGCCGCCAGGTTGGATACGTGATCGATGAGATGGGGGAGGATGTAGGCCCCCGGGTCCGTGCCGTGGCGGGCGATCACGGCCACCCCGTCGGACAGGAAGACCCGGGCGGTGCCGTAGGAGGTGGCGACCTCCTCTTCCTCCCAGGCGCCGAGGCCCGCCGTCTCTTTGAGAACGATTGTACCCGAGATGATACCCTTGCGTGTCATACCCCCCCCAGGGATCCCTTCATACCAGATCCAACCTCCCCTGTCAAAAACACCCGCACATGGGTTTTCGTTGACACAAAGAGCGGGAATGTGCGAATCGTGAACTCAAAATAAAGTCAGGGAAAGGAGAAGAGATCATGGCCGCTGAAGGATTACTGCACGTCACGGACCAAGATTTCGAGAAGGAGATCATCCAGGCGCAAAAACCGGCCCTCGTGGATTTCTGGGCCCCTTGGTGCGGTCCCTGCAGGGTCCTGGGCCCCGTCATCGAGGAATTGGCCGGGGAGTATGGGGACCGGGTGGTGATATCCAAGCTCAACGTCGACGACAATCCCAAGACCTCATCCAAGTTCGGGATCCGCAGCATCCCCACCCTCCTCCTCTTCAAGGACGGCAAGGTGGTGGATTCCATCATCGGCGTCGTCCCCAAGGGGCGCATCGAAGAGATCATCAAGAAGGTCCTCTGAGGTTCTCGGCACCGATGGATAAAGGCACCTTCAAGAGGCTCCTCCCCCTCGTTCTTGTCCTGATGTGGGTCGCGGCCGTGACGACGGGCTGTGCCTGGTGGAAGGACCTGTGGGAAAGCAAAAAGATGGCGAGGGGCAACGCCGAGGCCCTGTACGCCGCCGGCGTCGAGGCTTACAAGGACGGCCGCTACAAGAGGGCGGTAGAGCACTTCACCAGGGTCAAGGAGCTCTATCCCCTCCACCCCCTGGCCCCCATGGCGGAGATCGGCATCGGCGACGCCCATTTCAGCAACGAGGATTACGCCGAGGCGGAGATGGCCTACACGGAGTTCGCCAATCTCCACCCCTCCCACGAGGACATCCCCTACGTCCTATACCAGATCGGCATGTGCCACTATCACCAGATGCTCTCCATCGACCGCGACCAGACGGAGACGATGAGGGCGGCGAAGGAGTTCGAGCGGGTCATCGCCCGTTATCCTACGAGCAAATTCGCCTTCCTGGCGGAAAAGCGCCTCAAGGAATGTCGGCAGCGCCTGGCGGAAAGCGAGTTCTACGTGGGTGAGTTCTACTTCAAGAGGGGCGATTACAAGGCCGCCCTGCGACGGTTCGAGTACCTGGCCAAGAACTACCCGAACGTGGGTCTCGACTACAAAACGTCGATCTACCTGAAGGAATCGAAGGAGCGCCTGGCGAGGGAAGAGGAGCGGAAGGCCGAGAAGGAGCGCCGGGAGAAGGAGAAAAAGGCGAGGGAGGAGGCCTCGAAAAAGGCCAAGGAATCGGCGGCGAAGTAACGATCGGACAGGGGAGCCCCCCGTGTCGCCGCCGAGGGTGCCCTACGGTCCGCCCCCTCTCTTGATCATTTCCAGGATCCGCTGCGCGCAGACGGCCGGGGGGGCGGTGGTATCCACCTTCAGGTGACGCCCCGCCTCGACCTCCGTGACGGGGTCAAAATCCTCCTTCTGGGCCGCGTACAGTTCCCAGCGGCCGTCGGAGGCGTCGCCGGCCTCGGCCTGGCGCTTATCGAGGCGATCCTTCACCACCTCGTCGGGACAGACGCATTCCACGACGAAGGTCTCGTAACCGGCCCGGGCGGCCTCGGCCATGGCGAGTCGGCGCTCTTCGCGACGTTTGAAGGAGGCGTCGATGACGACGCTCCTGCCCCTGGAGAGGATAGCAAGGGCCCGGCGCCGGGCCTCGCCGTAAGTCTTTCGTGACACATCATCGCCGTAGATCCCGGCCCCGAAGTCCTCGTAGAGGTGCTGCCTCTCGTCGAGGCCGTGCAGTTCCTTCCTCAGGACATCGGTCCTGATGATCTCTCCTCCCACGAGGGGCGCGAGCTCACGGGCCAGGACGCTCTTGCCCGTCCCCATCAGACCCGCCATGAGGATGAGAACGGGCCGGGCGGGGCGGGCGGCGTATCCGTAAGCGAGACGGAAATAACGAGACGCCCTCTCCCTGGCCGCCTCCCTCTCCTGGGGGGGAACGGCGGGATCATCAAGGAGGAAGCTCACCACCTTTCCCCGGACGTAGGCATAGTAACAGCGGTAGAAATCGATGAGCTCCAGGACCCCGGGGTCCTTCGCCTCCTCCACGTAGGCCCTCACGAAACGCTCCCCGTGGCCGGTGTAACCGTTGAAGTCCAGATCCATGCTCAGGAAGGCCACGTCCGCCGTCACGTCCCCGCAGCGGAATCGCTCGTTGAACTCGATACAGTCGAAGATGACGATCTCGTCACCCACGATGATGTGCTCGAGATGGAGATCCCCGTGACCCTCCCGGATCCTCTTCTCCCTCACCCGCCGGGCGAAGAGTTCCTCCTTCTCGGCCATGAATCGGCGGGCGTAATCGCAGATGAAGCGGTAGGCCCCTTCGTCGATGGTCACGCCTATGTAGGGCACGGTCTGGGTGAAGTTCTCCTCGTGGTTGCGGCGGATGGTCGTCAGCCTCCCCATGTCGTCGATGGCGCCGCCCGTCGCCGCCTCGTTATGGAAGGCGGCCACCTTGGCGGCGACGGCGTCGAGGACGGAGGGGTCGAAGCCTTCCTCGCCTATGATCCTCTTGAGCATCCTCTCCGCCGGGAGACGTCTCATCACCACGGCGTACTCCAGGGTCTCCCCCTCGCCGCCCAGGGTGAGACGCCCCCCCTTTTCCCTGATCGGGACCACCTCCAGATAGACCGAGGGGGCCAGGCGGCGGTTGAGGCGGATCTCCTCCCCGCAGAAAAGGCGCCGCTTCTCGAGGGTCGTGAAATCGAGGAAACCGAAGTCCACAGGTTTCTTGACCTTGTAGACCAGCTCCCCCGCCAGGAAGACGAAGGAGATATGGGTCTGGACGACCTCCACGGACGGGGGGCGGTGGGGATAGAAGGCCGGGTCGGCCAGGGCCCTCAGGACGCGGGGATCGTTACCCTTCATCAATATCCTTCCTCTTCTCTTATTTTCTCCTCTTTGATAGGGCGACTGAAGACCCGATAGACCCAACACTGGTAGGCGGCGACAACGGGCAGGACCGTCAAGGCCACGGCCGCCATGACCCGGAGGGTGTACTCACCCGCGGCGGCGTTGTAGATCGTCAGGCCCCAGGGGGGTGCCGTCCGGGAGGGGAGGAGATGGGGGTACATGCCTGCCATGGCCGTGGCGAAGATAAGGGCGACGACGAGACAGGAGGCGGCAAAGGCCCTCCCGTAGAGTCCTTTCACGATCATGGTCCCCTGGAGGAACAACGAGGCCAAAGCCAAAGCCGGCAGGACCATCAGGGCCGGTGAGGTCAGATAATTGGCGTAAAGGTGGGTGTAGAGGGCGCTGTTGACCAAGAAAACGAGGACCAGGAGGGAGCCGGCGATCCAAAGCCTCAAGGCGACGCGGCGGGCACGCCCCCCCGCCTCGCCCTCGAGCCTCAGGGCCAACCACAGGGCGCCGTGGGCGGCGAACACGACAACGAAGAGGAGCCCCGTCGTAAGACCGTAGACATTGAGGAGGGAAAAGAAGGACCCCTCGTAGCCCCCCGGCCCCAGGGGGAGACCCCGCCAGACGTTACCGAAGGCAACACCGAAGAGGAAGGCGCAAAGACCGCTCCCCGTAAAAAACGCCCCGTCCCAAAGACGTCCCCAGAGTCGACCCGTCCCTTTCCCCCGAAATTCCAGGGCCGTGCCCCTGAGGATGAGGGCGCCAAGGAGGATAAAAAAGGCCGCGTAGAGAGAGCTGAAGAGAGCGGCGTAGAGGACGGGAAAGGCGGCGAAGGTCATGGCCCCGGCTATGACCAGCCACACCTCGTTGCCGTCCCAGACGGGCCCGATGGCGGCGCGTATGGCCCCCCTTTCCGCCTCCGTCCTTCCGAGGAAGGGGTACAGGATCCCCACGCCGAGGTCGAAACCGTCGGTGACGAAGTAGGCGATCCACAGGAGGCCCCAGAGGACGAACCACAGGTTCGACAGCTCCATCCTACACCTCCGCCGGTCCCGCCTGGGCGTACTTTCTCAGGAGATAGACGCCCACAAGGGCCAGGATCCCATAAAGGACCGTGAACCCTCCCAGGGAAAGGGCCGCCTCTCGTGCCGTCAGACCCGGCGAGACGGCGTCGGCCGTCCTCATGAGACCGTAGACGATCCAAGGCTGTCGTCCCACCTCGGCCACCATCCAGCCGAGTTGACAGGCCAGATAGGGCAGGGGGAGGGCGTAGACGATGGCCTTGAGGAGGAGGGGGGGCGCCTTGAAGGCGCCTCGCCGGGAAAACCATACCGCTAAGGCGGTGAGGAGGACGAAGACGAATCCCAACCCCACCATGGACCGGAAGCCCAAGAAGGACAACGTCACCGGGGGACGGTCCTCCCGGGGGAAGTCCCTCAAGCCCCGGACGGCGGCGTCGAAGTCCTTGTAGGCGAGGAAACTGACCATCTTGGGTATCCCGAACAACTCCAGGGCGTTTGCCTCCTTCCCCTCATCGGGGATCACGATGAGGTAGAAAGGCACGCCCCGGCCCGTTTCCCACAAAGACTCCATGGCGGCCAGTTTGGCCGGCTGGGCCTTGCCCACCTCGGAGCCGTGGAAATCACCCACCAGCACGACGAGGAGGGAGGCGGCGAGGCCGAATCGGGCGGCCATCCGGAAAGAGCGCTGAAAGAGATCCACCTCCGAACCCCTCAGGAGATGCCAGGCCGAGACGGCCATGACGAAGAAGGCCGCGACGATGTAACCGGCGAAGACGGTGTGGAGGAATTTCAACCAGCCGTAGGGATTAGCCAGGAAGGCCCCCAGGTCGGTCAATTCCGCCCGACCCGCCGTGACGGTATGGCCCACGGGATTCTGCATCCACCCGTTGGCCAGAAGGATCCAGAGGGCGGAGAAGTTGACGGCGAAGGCCAACACCACCATGGCCAGGGCGTGGATACGGGGAGAGACCCTGTCCCATCCGAAGACCCACAGGCCGATGGAGACGGACTCGAGAAAGAAGGCCGCCGTGGCCTCCACGGCGAGGGGGAAACCGAAGACATCCCCGACGAAGCGGGAAAATGACGCCCAGTTCATCCCGAACTGGAACTCCAGGGTGAGCCCCGTGACGACCCCGAGGACGAAGTTGATGAGGAACAGGCGTCCCCAGAAGCGGGTCAGACGGAGGTAGACCCTCTCCCCCGTGGCCACCCAGCGGCACTCCATCCAGGCCAATAGGACGGCCAGCCCCAGGGTGAGGGGCACGAAGAGGAAATGAAAACCCGCCGTGACAGCGAATTGAATCCGGCTGAGCGTCAGGGCGTCCATGTTTCTTATATATCACCAAGGGCCTCTACAACCAAGGACTTCCTTGGATACCACGTGGCCAGGCAGGGTGTTGACATCACACGGGTGAGTCGATAGCATACCGCCTTGATGAAGAATAGGTCCGACATTTTTCGCCGTGAAAAACAGACGCCGTTTTGGAGATGGGCGCCCCTGGTCGCCATGTGCCTCCTCGTGACGGCCGTCGCCGAGGACCGCGTTTGGGCGGAGGCGGTCAAAGTGGTGGTGACGGAGGGGCGGGCCGTCATGGGCGAGGACATGACCCTGGCCCAAACCCGGGCCTTGGCCCTGGGCGACGCCAGGAGGCGGGCGGTGGAGCAGTCCTCGGGGGTCATGATACGGGGCGTTTCGGTGGTGTACGACGCCAGGCTCATCGGTGACGTGATCACGGCCCTCACGCGGGGTCTCATCGTCGGGGAGGAGATCCTGGAGGAGGGACTGAAGAGAGAAGGGGAAGCCCCCGTTTACATCTGCCGCCTGAAGGCCCGGGTGCAGGTCCTCGACCCGGGGCGGGAGAGGTTCATGACCAGCCTCCGGGCGGAGATAGCCGGACCGGACGGGCCACTTTCTTCGTCCAGGGCGGTCTTTCGGGACGGGGAGGAGATGGTGATCCGTATCCGGGGGGATAAGTCCTTCTATCCCCACATCTTCAGCGTCGACCAGGACGGGAGGGTGGCGGAGCTCCTCCCCCACCCCCTCGTGAGATGGGACCTCGTGCCAGCGGGGCGCGAGGTCCTCTTCCCGACGGAAGACCTGAGGAAGGCGGGGTTCCGCCTCCGCGTCCGGGCCCCGGCGGGCCTCTCCCGGGCCTACGAGACCATCGTCGTCATCGCCACGAAAGAGGCGGTGCCCATCCTCGACCGGATAGGGCGGGAGGCGACCATCACGGACCTCATGGGGGCATTGGCGTCCCGCGATCACTACGGTTGGGTGGAGACCTTGATCGGTTATGAGGTAAGGAGGTAGAGGTCATGAGGAAACTGCCCCGGCCGGCAGCCGTCGGTATCGTCCTGATCCTCCTCTGGGGGTGTGCCACGGTACAACCCGGTGTCGTTCATCTCTGCCGAGATCGCACCTGCGAACCCCTCACGGAGGACCGCCGGGCCAAGGAGAGACTGTTGGTGGAGATGGCCCGCTTTTTGCGCGAAAACCTCAACCGGGAGATCGTCGTCCGCGAGGCGGACGGTCCGGCCAAGACCTGGACGGAAAAGGACCTCGCCGACCTCGGAGAGGGGGCCTCCTTCTTCGTCCAGGGAGGACCCATGCCCGGCCGGGCCTTGATAAAGTCCATCAAGTTCACCGATGTCCTCTACGTGGACAGGGATAACCTGGAGATCAAGGTCACAACGAAGGAGAGGGCCACCTGGAACCTGATGCCCGTCTTCTCCGCCGAGACGGAGGGGGTCCTCCAGATCAGATCCGCCCAGGAGATTCGTTTCTCCAAAACCTTCGTGGGCTCTTGGCTCGTGGCGGCCTCCTTTTTCAACTACGAATGGCTCATCGATTACATCGACCTGGAAAGGGGGATCCTCGGCGGCCATTTCTCCATTAGAGGCGGCGGTCTCCTCAATATAGGTGGCGGCCGGGGATACCAGCTCCTCAAGGGCGAGGGGGTGAAGCCCCCGAAGGCTATCGCCGCCGTAGAGACACCCGCCGCCCCGGAGCTCTCCTACGGTGTCGCCTTTACGGAAAGCTCGGGGGACGGGGTAATCGAGGGGGGCGAGGAGATCGTCCTGAAGGTGGAGGTGGAGAACCGGGGTAAGGGGGAGGCCCGGGATGTACAGGTGGTCATCTCGGGCAGCCCAGAACTGATCTCTCATTTGGGTGATCGCAAGTCCCTCGGTGATATCGGGCCGGGGGGGAAGAAGACGGCCGTCTTTAAGGCCCTCCTTCCCCTGGCCCTCAAGGCCCAGACCGCCGACCTCCGCATCGAGGTGGCCGAGGGGAGGGGATACGGGGCCGGGGAGGCGAAAAACCTTAGGATCGCCATGAGACCGGGCCGCCAGGCCGTCCGGGAGGTGGTGGAGGTGGTCTCCCAGGTGCCGGATCTCACCTATGCGGCGACCCTCAAGGACGCCAACGACAACCGTGTCCTGGAGAGCAACGAGGAGATCACCCTTGAGGTCGCCGTGGAGAACAAGGGGGAAGGGACGGCCAAGGACGTGCGGGTGGAACTCACCGGTAGCCCCTCACTCTTGAGTTACTTCGGCGGCGGCCGCGTCCTGGGCGACATGGCCCCCGGGGAGAAGAAGACGGCGGTCTTCAAGACCGTCCTGCCCCGGACGATCCCCACGGAAACGGCCCAGATAAAGGTTAACGTCCGCGAGGGGCGGGGTTTCTCTCCCCCCCTGACCAAGACCCTCCGGGTGGCGATGAGGGCCCTCGAGGTCCGGGAGGCCGTGGAGACCATTTCCGAGGCCAGCGTGGACGACATCCCCCTGAAGGTTAAGGGTTTCGAACGCAAAGAGGCCGTCGCCCTCGTCGTGGGGATCGGCACCTACCGGGAAAAGGCCATCCCCAAGGTGAAATACGCCGCCCGGGACGCCGAGGTCATGGCCCGCTATCTCGAGAACGTGGGGGGAGTCCCGAGGGCCAACATCAAGGTCCTGACGGACGAAAAGGCGACGAAGAGCGATCTGGTGGCCCACGTCACGGATTGGCTCCCCCGCAGGGTCACGGGGGATTCCACGGTCTTCGTCTACTTCGCCGGTCACGGCACCCCGGGACCGAAGGGGACGGAGGCCTACCTCATCCCCTACGAGGGTCATCCTGATTTCCCCTCCCAGCTCTACCCCCTGCGGGAGATGTACGAGACCCTCAACCGGCTGCCCGCCCGGGAGGTGGTGGTCTTCCTCGACAGCTGCTTCTCCGGGGCCGGGGGGCGGAGCGTCACGGGAGAGGGGACGAGACCGGTGGTCATCTCCATCGAGAACCCCGTCCTGGCGGGGGGCAAGATCCTGGTCCTGGCGGCGGCCACGGGGGGTCAGATGAGTTCGGACTACGACCGGGTGAAGCACGGCCTGTTCACCTACTACCTCTTGCGGGGGTTGCGGGGCGAAGCCGCCCGGGACCGGGAGGGAAAGGTGGAACTGGGCGATCTCTACCGGTTCGTCCGGGAGCACGTCGCCAAGACGGCCGCCGTGGAACTCAACCGGGATCAGACACCCGTTCTCCTCCCGGCGGAGGAAACGGTGGCGGACCGCCTGAAGATGACGGTCAGCAAGGCGAGATAGGAGGAAATGATGGACAACGTGGCATGGATCACGGGCGCCTCTTCCGGTTTCGGCGCCGCCTGCGCCCGGCGGCTCGCCGCCGGGGGCTGGGGGCTGATCCTCTCCGCCCGGCGGGCCGATCGCCTCGAAGGGCTCCGGCGGGAGATCGGGGATAAGGCACCCGTCCATATTCTCCCCCTCGACGTCCGGGACCGGCAGGGGGTCACGGCGGCCGTCTCCGGCCTGCCCGCGGCCTTCCGCCCCGTGACGCTCCTCGTCAACAACGCCGGTTTGGCCCTCGGCCTCGAAAAGGCCCACGAGGCGGACCTGGGGGATTGGGACCGGATGGTGGACACCAACATCAAGGGCCTCATCTACATGACACGGGCCCTCCTGCCGCAGATGGTGGCGGCGGACAGGGGATACATCATCAATATCGGTTCCGTGGCGGGAAACTGGCCCTATCCCGGCGGCAACGTCTACGGCGGGACGAAGGCCTTCGTGAAGCGGTTCTCCCAGAACCTGCGGTCGGAACTCATCGGCACGGCCGTCCGGGTGACGAACATCGAGCCGGGTCTGGCGGAGACGGAGTTTTCCCTCGTCCGCTTCAAGGGCGACGCCGAGAAGGCCGCCGCCGTCTACGAGGGCATGAAGCCCCTCTCGGCGGAGGACATCGCCGAGATCGTCTGGTGGCTCGTCAATCTCCCGCCCCACGTCAACGTCAACTCCCTGGAGGTCATGCCCGTCGCCCAGGCCTGGTCCTTCTTCGCCGTCCATCGGGATACCTGATAACCCCGGCCGCCACCGGCATCCCCTCGCCTCATCCCGCCGACAAAAAAGAAGGGCAGGGTGATGGACACCCTGCCCCCTTGACCGTTGTATAAGTCGGAACGATCAGTCTGTGTACTTGGCGATGGGCCGCGGCTTGATCTCCAGGTCCATGTAGCCGTACTTGTGATCCTTCATCTGCTCCGCCGTCGGGAAGCGACGGTCCGGGGCGTTGGTGAACATCCAGTGGTTGAGCTTGATCCCCAGCTTGTCCACCGCCTCCTTCGCCAGCCACTCCCGATCGTCGGGGTGGGCGATGGAGATGATCTTCGCCGCCTTCTCGGCGTCCGTGCAGCCCTGGATGTTGACGATACCCCACTCGGTGCAGATGTAGGTGACCAGCTGGTCGGGGACGGCCACGACGCTGCCCGGCTCGAGCATGGGGACGAAGCGGGACTTGCCCTTCGCATCCCGGGAGGTCGCCGCGAGGACACCGCGGCCGCCCCTGGCCATGGAGGCGCCGATGATGAACTGGAGCTGCCCGCCCGTGGAGGAGATGGGGCGGCCGCCGACGTTGCCCGCCGCGTCCTGGCCCCGGAGGTCCATCTGGGCGAAGTTGTTCACGGCGACGAAGTTGTCGATCTGGGACAGCGTCGCCACGTTGTTCGTGTAGCCGACATCATAACCGGCAAAGTAGGGGTTGTGATGGAGCCACTCGTAGTAGCGGGGGGTGTCGACGGGCATGATGTAGGCCCAGCCGCAGCGTCCCTTGTCGATGGTCTTGCGGGAGTTGTCGGCGACACCGGCCTCCGTGAGGGTGAAGGCGTACTCGCCGATCATCTCGCTGTGGACGCCGATGTGGCGCAGGTCGGAATCCCTCAGGGCGATGACGACCGCCGTAGGCAGGGCGCCGATGCCGACCTGGATGCAGTCGCCGTCCCTCATGATGGAGAGGATGTTGGCGGCGATCTTCTTCTCCACCTCCGTGGGCTGGATGTTCTTCTCGGCGATGTAGGGCCACTGGTACTTCGGATCGTCCACGTCGACCTCGATGAAGTAGTCCACCTCGTCGATGGGGAGGTACATCGTCTCCCGGCCGCCCTCGCACCAGGCGTAGTCGGAACGGATCTCACAGACGAACTTCTTGCAGCTCTTGGCGGTGATCATGAAGTTGTTGACACCGTAGCTGGCGTTCACGAATCCCGCCTGGGGAACGGCACAGGCCTGAACGCCCCAGTCCATGGCACGTTCCGCCCTGTTCTTGCGGTAGAAACGGGCATACTCGGCGTCCATACCCAGGGCCCAGCCCCAGTGCTTCCAATCCAGGCCCTTATAGCCCTTGCTCACGAGACCGCGCAGGGTGGGCAGGAGGAAGGCTTCGTGGATGACATGGTATTTCGCTTCCTGGTCGGCGGCGGCGAGGAAGTTGTTGCCGCACATGATCGCCTGATTCCAGATCTCGATGTTGTAAAGGTCGCCGGGACCATTGCCCAGGCGGGCTGCCAAGGCCTCCATGGTAACGAAGGTATCGGACCCGGGGCCGCCGCGGTTGATCCAGTCACCGGGCTTTACCATCTCCGCCCATTTCTTGGCCGTGATGGTCTTGTCGCGCAGTTTCTGCTGCAACGGGGTGGGCATGTGGATCTTTTCCTTGTTCTCGATTTTCGGCTGGGGCATAGTGAACTGTTCCTCCTTCTCCTTAAAAAAGCTGTCTTGTAAATCTGTTTACGATCTTCAAGCCCTGAACCGTTCGGTGGGAAAAAAAATGATAACTCTCGGCTATCCCCCCTTTCCTGATTTTTCTCCAGCGAATCGCCAGTAGCGCAATGCTCATAACACCGATGATTGTTCGGCGTCCCCCCCCGGGCGATCGTCTATGGTCTTGGGATGGGCGCAGTATATGGATAGGGATTCCGGGTGTCAAGGAAATTTTCCCCCCTGCAACATTGAGTCCCCGGTCTTGAGGTGACTCGTTGTCCCCCATGAAAGGGCTTATCTCCGAGACGCCCACGGAAATACCAGGCCCCCTCGCCTTGACAGGCCTTCCCCTTTTTGATAGGCCGCCGGCTTGGTGAACAGCAATGGCGTCATCGGCCCTCTCTATAGGAAACAAGGTAAGCGCGTGGCTTGTCCTCTCTCGGCCGGCCTTCCACACCGTGGGGGTCCTGCCCTTCCTCCTGGGCACCCTCATGGCCCGGCGCCTCTGCGGGGCCTTCGAGCCCGCCGTCTTCGCCCTTGGTCTCGCCGCCGTGGTCCTCATCCTTCTGGCGACGTACCACATGGGGGAATACTACGACCTCACGGGGGACCGTATCTCCAAGAGCCGGTTCCCGAACCGCTTCGCAGGGGGCTCCGGCGTACTGCCCCGGGGTGTCGTCAACCCCCGCCTCTCCCGCCTGACGGGTATCGTTGCCATCGCCGCCGCCGCCTGCCTGGGCCTGATCCTCCAGTTCGCCTTGCCCACGGGACCCTATACCTTCGTGATGGGGGTGATCGGCGGATTTCTGGGGTTCTTCTACTCCACGCCGCCCCTGCGCCTCGTTCAGCGGGGGGTCGGGGAGGCGGCCATCGCCTTCTGCTACGGCTGGCTGCCCGTGGCCGCGGCCTTCTACATCCAGACGGGGACCGTCCACGCATCCGTCCACTGGGTCGCCGTTCCCATCGCCGCCACCATCTTCAACGTCATCCTCCTCAACGAGTTCCCCGACTACGAGGCCGACCGCGCCGTCGCCAAGACAAACCTCCTCGTGCGACTGGGCCTTACGGCAGGGGCCTTCGTCTATGTCCTCTTCGCCCTCGCGGCCGTCTTGTCCTTCTTCCTCTCCCTGGCGGCGGGAGTCCCCTTCAAGGGGCTCCTCCCCTTCGCCCCCGTCGCGGCCCTTTCCCTCTGGCTGGTCTGGCAGGTCGGAAGGGGCAGGTGGCGGGATGAGGCCTTCCTGGAAAAGATGTGCGGCCTGAACATCCTGGTCAACCTCGGGACGACGGCCTCGTATCTCTATTCCTACTGGTGAAGGGCAAAGGATAACGGAAGATGCCCTATCCCTTCTTTTGGCCGCCCTCCCTGCCCCTGAGGCAGCTCGGCAGCATCCTCCTCATGGCCTACCTGAACGGTTGGCGCAGGCTGCCCCACTGGTTCTTATGCCATGCCTTCCCGTCCCTCCCCGTCGCCAACGGCGCCTGGGGCATGGGGTGTATCGGCTACCCGGGTCATCCCGTGTGGGAGGTGACGGCGGCCTGCAACCTCAAGTGCATCCATTGCCACGCCGAGAGGCAACCCGGGGCGGGCGAGCTCACGACGGACGAGGGGAAGAGGCTCATCGACGAGATCGCCGCCGTCAGGGATTTCAGGACCCTCGTCTTCTCCGGCGGGGAGCCCCTCGTCCGCAAGGATATCTACACCCTCCTCAGGCACGCCCAAAAGGCCGGGTTAGCCAACATCATCGCCACCAACGGCACCCTCATCGACGAGGAGACGGCCTTCAAGCTCAAGGACCACGGCGTGGTCTGCCACGCCATCAGCATGGACTCATACGACCCCAAGACCCATAACCTCATCCGCAACTCCCCCGAGGCCTACGACTTGGCCCTGCGGGCCATGGAGGCCACCCGCCGGGCCGGTATCCTCCTCCAGATCAACACCACGGCCATGGAATACAACCTGCCCCATCTGGGGGACCTCATCGACTTCGTGGAGGGACAGAAGGCGGGGATCATGCTCATGTACCAGCTCGTCGCCGTGGGGCGGGGTGAGAAGATCAGGGACAAAACCCTCAAGAAGGAGGCGAACCGTGACCTTTGCGACCTCATCGCCGCCAAGCAGAGGGACGTGGCCACCGTCGTGGAGCCCGTGGCCGGCCCCCAGTACTGGCCTTACCTCCTGGAGAGGAAAGGCCTGACGGATGGTCCCGCCGTCGCCCTGGCCAGGAAGGTCTTCCACGGGTGCGCCGCCGGGAGGGGCTTCGTCTATATCAAGGCCACGGGTGACGTCTGGCCCTGCCCCTTCGTCGAGGTCACGGCGGGAAACGTCAAGGAAAGGGCCTTCGGTGCCATTTACAGGGAATCGGAGGTCTTTAAGGCCCTCAGGAACCGGGAGGAGACCCTCAAGGGCGCCTGCGGAGATTGCCGCTGGCGTGGGATCTGCGGCGGCTGCCGGGGGCGGGCCATGGCCTTCAGCGGCGATTACCTCGCCGAGGACCCCCGCTGCTTCCTGCGGACGACCGTCGGTCCAAAGGCCGGTTACGAGGTTTAACGCCTTGCCTTTTCCGAAGGGGGACCTTATAGTGCCGTGACGAAAAAGAAGAGCGAAACAAGGAGCCAAACGATGACCAACAATGAAAACAAGGTGTTCCGCGGGGCCTCCCGCTATGTCCTCGACGAGGAGCTGGCCCGCATCGTCAACGTGTCCATCGCCCTGGAGATGCCCCTCCTCCTCAAGGGTGAACCGGGGACGGGCAAGACCATGCTGGCCCACGCCATCGCCGAGAGCCTGAACATGCCCCTCATCGTCCTCAACGTGAAGTCGAGCATGAAACTCGTCGACGCCCTCTATCAGTACGACACCCTCACGAGGCTCAACGACAGCCGTTTCGGCGATTCGAAGCGGGACGTGAGCAACATCGAGGAATACATCCGGATGGGCAAGATCGGCCAGGCCTTCACGGCCGACGAGCGGACGGTCCTCCTCATCGACGAGATCGACAAGGCCGACACGGACTTCCAGGACGACATGCTCGACGTCCTCGACCAGATGCAGTTCGACATCATCGAGATCGACAAGACCGTCCGGGCCAAGTACCGGCCCGTGATCATCATCACCTCCAACGCGAAGAAGGACCTCTCCGATCCCTTCCTGGGGAGATGCAACTTCCACCACATCGCCTTCCCCGACCCGGAGATGATGCGTCTCATCGTGGACGTCCACTTTCCCGGTCTCGACCGGGAGCTCGTGGACATCTGCATCGCCACCTTTTACCGCCTCCGGGAACTGAAGGGGATCGAGAAGAAACCGGCCACCAGGGAACTCATCAACTGGATCCGGGCCCTCAAGACGGACCCGGATTTCCGGCCGAAGGCCATGGAAAGGGGACGGGTGCCTTACCTGGGCGTCCTGTTCAAGAAGAGCGAGGACCTCGCCCAGGCGGCGAGACAGCTGGCGGGCGGGCGGGCCTAAGGGGGCAAACTTGTTCGTCAATTTCTTCTACGCCCTCCGGGAAGAGGGAGTTCCCGTCACCCCCACGGCCTTCCTGCGCCTCCAGAAGGCCCTCAGCCTGGGGCTGATCCGGTCTCTCGACGACTTCTATACCGCCGCCCGGGCCATCCTCGTCAAGAGCGAGCGTCACTTCGACGTCTACGATCGCGTCTTCGCCGCCTCCTTCCGGGGTGTGACCCTCGAGGAACCGACGACGGCGGAGCTCTCGGAGATCGCCCGGGCCATGCTGGAGGAATGGCTGCGCAACCCCGGGGAGTTCGCCTCCGCCTTGGGCGTGGACGAGAAGACCCTCCGGCGGATGACCCCCGAGGAGCTGATCCGCTACTTCCTCGACCGCCTCCGGGAACAGCGGGAGGCCCACCACGGCGGCAACCGCTGGATCGGGACGGGGGGGACCTCACCTGTGGGGCACTCGGGTTACCACCCGGGGGGCATGCGCGTCGGCGGGAGGTCCCGGGGAAAGTCGGCCATCAAGGTGGCCCTGGAGCGCCGCTGGCGGGACTATACCCAGGAGGGCCCCCTCACGGAATTCCAGATGGGCGAGGCCCTCAAGCGCCTCCGCCGGATGGAGCCCGCGGGCCCCAAGGACGTGGTCAACGTGGACAAAACGGTCTACGAGACCATGCGCAACGCCGGCGAGATCGAGATCGTCTTCGACCGGCGCCTGGCGGACCGCCTGAAGGTGATCCTCATGATCGACAACGGGGGCTGGTCCATGGACCCCTACGTGCACATCGTCCAGACCCTCTTCCACTATGCCCGCTCCTCCTTCAAGGATCTGAAGATCTACTACTTCCACAACACCATCTACAGCCGCGTCTGGTCTGATCCCCAGCGTTATCTCAAACCGGCGCCCATCGAGGATTTCGCCCGCCGGGACTCCGAGACGCGCCTCATCATCGTGGGGGACGCGAGCATGGCCCCCTACGAGCTCATGTACGTCCACGGTTCCATCTACGCCGACTCGGCGCCCACGGGGGCCAGCATCGAGAGGCTCAGGTTTCTCGCCCGGACCTTCCGTCACGCCGTGTGGCTCAATCCCGTTCCCTACGAGGAATGGGACCGGACCTGGACCATCGAGGTGATCAGGGGGATCTTCCCCATGTTCGAGTTGACCCTCGAGGGCCTGGAGAAGGCCGTCACCCATCTGCGCTCGAGGCAGTGACGCCGTGGGAGACCTCATGGACCACCTGGCGGCGGGACTCTCCCGGGGTTCCTTCATCACCGCCGGCGTCTCCGCCTACCTCGGTGGGGTCTTCGCCAGTTTCACGCCCTGCACCTACCCCGTCATCCCCGTCACGGCGGCGTACATCGGGGCCGCCAGCGGGGGGGGGCGGGCCCGAGGTTTCTACCTCTCCCTCGTCTACGTCCTGGGCATGGCCCTCACCTACACCGCCCTGGGGACGGCGGCGGCACTGACGGGGAGTCTCTTCGGCCGTATCCAGGCCAACCCCTGGCTCCATCTGATCATGGCCAACGTCTTCATCCTCATGGGCCTGTCCATGCTGGGGGTCTTCACCCTGCCCCTTCGCACCCCCACCGCCGTCGGCCGCTTCCTCGCCGGGGAGCGGGGCCGGGGGCCGGGGGGCGCCTTCGTCGTGGGGGCCGCCTCGGGCCTCGTCCTGGGTCCCTGCACCGTTCCCATCCTGGCCGTTCTGCTGAGTTTCGCGGCGGCGAAGCAGAACGTCCTGTTGTCCGTCACCCTTCTCTTCGCCTTCTCCCTGGGCCTGGGGACCCTCCTGATCCTCGTGGGGACCTTCGCGGGGTTCGTCGCCGTCCTCCCCCGCTCCGGGCGGTGGCTGGAGGGGGTGCAGAAGGTCTGGGGTTGGCTCATGATCGCCGCCGGGGAATATTTCCTCATCCAGGCGGGGATCCTGTGGGGGTGAGGGGTAAGGAAAGGTGAGAAAAAGGATGTCATCGCTTCCCAAGAGAACGGGTCGAAAAGCGCCGGAGAGGATGGCGGCCCCCCTCATCCTGCTCCTCGTCGCGGTAGTCGCCGTCTCGTTATTGACCGTTTCCCCGACCGGGGCCCAGGGACGGGCCGTCGGTTTCTTCCTTACGGACCTCGACGGTCGGCATTTCCGCTTCGACCCCAACCGGACCGGGACGGTCCTTCTCATCTTCGGCACCACCTGGTGCCCCTCCTGCCGGGCCGAGATCCCCCGTTTCAAGGAGATCCACCACCGCTACGCCGGCCGGGGCCTCGAGGTGGTCTACATCGACATCATGGAGTCCCGGGACAAGGTGAGACGCTTCGCCGAGCGCCACCGCCTGCCCTACCGGACCCTCTTGGACGAGACGGGGAGTGTTGCCGAATCATACGGTGTCCGGGGCGTCCCGGCGATGATCCTCATCCGGGACGGGGCCGTGGTGACGCGGCGCTACGAGGCCGTCGAGGCCCACTTAGGGCGTCTCTTCGGCCCTTGACGGCAGTTTTTTCGTCAGGATGAGGGTGTTTGTTCCGCCCTCGCATTCATAGGCGATGTCGTCCATGACGGCGGCGATGATGGACTTCCCCATCCCCCCCTCGGGGAGGGACGCGACGTCGGCAGGGTCGAAATCACACCTTACGAAGGCCCGGTCGGCCATGGCCGCGCCCCGGTCAACGATCCGGAATACGACGCTCTCCGGCGAGATGACGATCTCTATCGTCACCGCGTAGCCCTCCTCCCCCCGGAAGGCGTGGCGGATGACGTTGGTCACCGCCTCCACGAGGGCCAGCTCGAGGGAGCGGAGGTCGTCGTCCCTGAATCCCGCCCCCTCGCAGACTCCCCGGACGGCCCAACCGAGGAGAAAGACGTCCTCCAGGCGTGTCCCCAGGGTGAGGAGGATCCGTCCCGGACGCTGGATCACCTTCATGACGGCCCGCCCGCGAGGGCCCCGACGGCCTCCCGGGCCGTGGGGAAGATTCGAAAGACACGGTTCATCCTCGTGAGGCGGAAGAGGTTCATGACCATGTCGCCGACGCCGGCGATCACGAGGTCCCCCTCGGGACCCAGGGACTTCAGGGAGGAGACGATGGCCCCCAGGCCGGTGCTGTCGACGAACTCCACCTCGGTGAGGTCCAGGACGATCAGCCTCTCCCCGGCGTTGATGAGATCGGCCATGCGCGATTTGAAGGAGACGGCCGTGGCCGCATCGAGGCGCCTCTCCATGGGCTTGACCACCGTCACGTTACCGATCTTGACTTCCTCCATCCTCATGCCGCACCTCCTCTGTACTCCAAACCCAGCAGGGTGATGTCGTCTTCGTTGGGCGCCCCGTCCCCGAAAAGTCTCAGTTCCTCCAGGATCCCGTCGAGAAGGGCCGTGAGGGTGGACACATCCCTTGCCACGGCGTTCTCGAGGCGGGTCAGACCGAACCTCGCCCCGCCTACCGCCCCATACTCCGTGACCCCGTCGGTAAAGCAAACCAGGCGGTCGCCCCTTTCCAGCACGATCTCCTCCTCCTCGAAGGGCATCCCCCGGCCGAGGCCGATGATCGGCCCCCCGGCCTCGAGGACCGTCACGGACCCCCGACGACGGACGAGGAGGGGGGGAGGGTGACCGGCGCTCGAGTAGGTCAACCGGCCCGTGGACTTCTCCACGATACCGTAACAGAGGGTGAAGTATTTGTCGAACCTCTCGATGGGGTAGAGGGCCTCGAGGGAGGCGAGGACCTCTCCCGGGGCGGCGAGACGCCGCTGTGTCCTCATCCGGAGTAGGGAGTCCTCCCGGTCCGGCTGGAGGTCCTGGTAGAGGCAGACGGCGACGAGGGCCGCCGGCGCCCCGTGGCCGCTGACGTCGAAGACGTAGAACCCCACGTGGTCCTCGTCGAGGGGGAAGACGTTGAGGAGGTCGCCGCCGATGACGGCACTCGGGACGAAGCGCCAGGCGAGGTCGAGTTCCTCTATCCGCGGCAGTCGGTGGGGGAGGAGACGCCTCTGGATACCCGCCGCCGCCTCCAGGTCCTCGTCGAGGCGCCGCTGCTTCTCCATGAGGACCCGGTTGCTCTCCCTCAATTCCTCCGTGAGGCGCCGGATCTTGAGCTGGGTCCTCACCCGGGCGATGACCTCGCCCCGGTCGAAGGGCTTGGTGATGTAGTCCGCCCCCCCGATCTCCAGACCCCTTATCTTGTCCCGGGCCTCGCCGAGGGCCGAGAGGAAGACGACGGGGATCTCCTGCGTCCGGGGATCCGCCTTGAGGAACCGGCAGACGTCGTACCCGTCCATGCCGGGCATGACGATGTCCAGGAGGATGAGATCGGGCCGGAAGGACGGGACCCTGCCGAGGCAGTCCTCGCCGTCCACGGCCGTCTCCACCTCGTAGCCGGCCTTGGCGAGGACGGCGGTCATGAGGAGACGGCTGTCTTCGCTGTCATCGCAGACGAGGATCCTCTCCATGCCCCTCCGTCCCCGTCATCCAAACCCGCCGCGCGTATTCCGCCACGGCGCGGTCCGAGGAGAAGTAACCCATCCGGGCCACGTTCCGGATCGCCTTGGCCGTCCAGGTCTCCCTGTCGATGAAATCCCCCTCCACACGCTCCTGGACGGCCAGATAGGCGGGCAGGTCCAGGAGGTGGAGGAAGGGGTCTTCATAGATGAGACGGTCCCATATCCAGGACATCAGACCCGACTCCTCTCTGCAGAAGCGGTCGTCCCGGAAGGTTTCCACGACCCGCCTGACGACGGGGTCCGTCTCGTACACATGGGCGGCGGCGGGACGGCCCGAGGATCTTATCTCTTCCACCTCCCGGGCCGTGAGGCCGAAGATGTAGATGTTCTCCTCCCCCACCTCGTCCCGGATCTCCAGATTGGCCCCGTCGGGGGTGCCCACGGTGAGGGCCCCGTTCAGGGCGAACTTCATGTTCCCCGTACCCGAGGCCTCCGTGCCCGCCGTCGAGATCTGCTCGCTCACGTCCGCCGCCGGGATGAGGCGCTCGGCGAGGGACACGCGGTAGTCGGGGAGGAAGACGACCTTCATCCACGGGGCGGCCCGCCGGTCCTTGTTGACCACGTCGGCGACGGCGTGGATCGCCTTGATGATCCCCTTGGCCTGGCGGTACCCCGGCGCCGCCTTGCCGGCGAAGATGAACGTGACGGGTCCCGGGGGAGTCCATCCGTCCTCCGTGACGGCGAGGTAGCGCCGGATCACGTGGAGGAGCTTCAGGAGCTGCCGCTTGTACTCGTGGATCCTCTTGGCGTGGACGTCGAAGAGGCCCCCCGGGTCGACGGCGACCCCCGTCGTTTCCCGCACGATCTTCACCAAGGCTTCTTTGTTGACCCGCTTGACCCTCCCCATCTCCTCTTGAAACCCCCCGTCGGAGGCCAGATCCTCGAGGGGCCGCAGCCTGTCGAGGTCGGTGACCCAGGAGGGACCCACGGCCTCGGTGACGAGGGCGGCGAGGGCGGGATTGGCCTGGAGGAGCCAGCGGCGGGGGGTGATGCCGTTGGTGATCCCCAAGAAGCTCCCGGGCCGCCAATCTTGAAAATCGGGGAAGAGGTGGCTCTTGACCAGTTCCCCGTGGAGGCGGGAGACGCCGTTGACGGCCCGGGACCCGACGACGGCCAGGTTGGCCATGCGGATCCTCTTCTCCGGTCCCTCCTCGACGAGGGACATCCTCTGGAGACGTCCCATGTCGGCCGGCCAGCGCGCCGTGACCTCGTCCAGGAGGCGGCGGTTTATCTCGTAGATGATCTGGAGGTGGCGGGGCAGGACCTTTTCGAAGAGGGTCACGGGCCACTTCTCCAGGGCCTCCGCCATGAGGGTGTGGTTCGTGTAGGCGACGGTCGCCCTCGCGGTCTCCCAGGCCTCCTCCCAGGGCAGCTCCCCCTCGTCCACGAGGATGCGCATCAATTCCGCCACGGCCAGGGCGGGGTGGGTGTCGTTGATGTGGATGACCGTCCTGTCGGGCAAGCGGCGGAGATCCTCGTTGGACTTCCGGAATTCGTAGACGATGTCCCCCAGGGCGCAGGAGACGAGGAAATACTCCTGGATCAGGCGCAGCTCCCTCCCCCCCTCGAAGGTGTCGGCGGGGTAGAGGACCTTGGAGATGGTCTCGGCGGCGATCTTCTGCTCCACCGCCCGGAAGTAGTCTCCCTCGTTGAAGATCTCCATGTCGAACTCCGTCGAGGCCCGGGCGGCGTAGAGGCGGAGGCGGTTCACCGTCTCGCCCCCGTAGCCGGCGATGGGGACATCGTAGGGCACGCCGAGGACGACCTTCCAGTCGAGCCACATGGGGTTGTAGGCGCCCAGGCGGTCGCGCCCGTGTTCGATGCGGCCGTAAAGGGGGACGGGCCGCCACTCCTCGGGACGCTCGATCGCCCAGGGGCTCTGTCTCCCCATCTCCATATCGGGTCTCTCCCGCTGATAGCCCTTGTCTATCTCCTGGCGGAAGAGGCCGTACTCGTAATGGAGACCGTAACCCTGTCCCGCCATGCCCAACGTGGCCAGGGAATCCAAGAAACAGGCGGCGAGACGGCCGAGGCCGCCGTTGCCCAAGGGGGCGTCCCATTCCCGGTCGGCGATCTCCTCCAGGTCCCAGCCGAGGTCCGCCAGGGCCGCCTTTGTCTGGTCGTAAAGTCCGAGGTTCAGGAGGTTGTTCTTGAGGGAGCGGCCGATGAGGAACTCGAGGGAGAGGTAACAGACCTTCTTTCCCCCTGCGAGGGCCTGGCGTCTCCGCGTCGAGGTCATGCCCAACAGGAGCCTCTCCCGCACCGTCAGGGCCAGGGCCCTGAAGACGTCCCCCGCCGTCGCCTCGTCCCTGTCCCGTCCGAGGGAACGGCGGAGATGGTGGAGGATGCCCCTCTTCACGGCCTCTTTCGTGTTTTTTCCTTCCCGTTTCGATCCATTCATAGCGAAGACTTCATCAAAGAAGAGGGAGGTTGGAACCCTCGTGGGGGCGGGAGGCGGGTGCCGTCGTCGATGATCTTTACCACGCCTACCCCCACTGGTTATACCCCTCCTTGACCGCCTGCCCGCCGGGGGAATAACCGCCCGGCCCCGACGGCCTTCCCCGCCGTCCCCCGCCGTCAATCCCCGTGAGGATCAGCCGGATTGAGCCGACACGCCGCCGCCTTCATGGCGGCCGAGGGCCTCCCGCACCTTGTCCGTCAGCTCCTGCATGGTGAAGGGCTTCTGGAGGAAACCGATCCCCGTTTCCGGCACCCCGTGGCGGGCGATGATCTCGGCGGTGTACCCCGACATGAACAGGCACCTGACGTCCCCCTGGAGGGACCTGATCCGCTCGGCGAGGTCCCGGCCGTTCATCCCCGGCATGACCACGTCGGTGATGAGGAGATCGATCCTTCGCCCCGCCTCGCCGACGATGTCCAGGGCCTCGGCGGGGGTCGCCGCCGTCAGCACCTCGTACCCCAGGGGGGCGAGCATCTCGGCGATCATCTCGAGGATCACGGTCTCGTCCTCCACGACGAGGATCGTCTCCCGGCCCCCCAGGGCCCCGCCGGTCGCGGCTTTTGTCCCCTGGGCCTCCTTGTCCCCCTCACCGCGACGGAGGGGGAGGTAGATGCGGAAGGTCGCGCCCCGCCCCGGCTCGCTGTCCACCTCGATGTAGCCGTCATTCTGTTTCACGATCCCGTACACCATGGCCAGACCCAGACCGGTGCCCTTCCCCACCTCCTTGGTGGTGAAAAAGGGATCGAAGATGTTTTTCAGGATCTCCTTGTCCATGCCGCATCCCGTGTCGCTGACGGCGATCATGGCATGGGGGCCGGGCGAACTGCCGGGGTTCCGGGAACAGAAGGCGTCGTCCAGGAAGACCTCCGCCGTCGCGATGGTGATCCTGCCCGTCCCCGTGACGGCGTCCCGGGAGTTTACGCAGAGATTGACGAGGACCTGATTGATCTGGGCGGGGTCCATGTGGATCGTAAGGGGGCCTTCTCCCGGGGACCAGACGAGATCGATATCCTCGCCGATGAGGCGGCTCAACATGGTGAGCATGCCCTCCACCGTCGCGTTGAGGTCGAGGAGGCGGGGATTTGCGGCCTGCCGCCGGGCGAAGGCCAGGAGTTGCTGGGTCGTCTCGGCGGCGTGTTCCGCCGCCCGGCGGATGCCCAAAAGATGCCTGGCCGTGGCACCGTTGGGGTCCACGCCGATGAGGGCCAGGTCCGTGTATCCGAGGATGGCCTGGAGCATGTTGTTGAAATCATGGGCCACGCCGCCGGCCAGACGCCCCACGGACTCCATCTTCTGGGCCTGGAGCAGCTGGGCCTGGAGGCGCTCCCGTTCCTCCTCCATTACCTTGCGCTTTGTGATGTCCGTCAGAAAGTTGAGACTCGCCGGCCTCCCCAGCCACTCGATGAGGACGGCCCGCAGTTCGCCCCACAGGGTGGTGCCGTTTTTGTGAATGACCCTGAAGACATAGACATCGGGGACCTTGTCGCCCCTCAGACGGGCCAGGTATCTTTGGACCACCATCTCCCCGTCGTCGGGATGGATGAACTCCGTAAAAGGCCGTCCCACGAGCTCCTCTTCGGCGTAACCGACAAACCGGCAGGTGGCCCTGTTGACGAACGCCAGTTTCCCGTCCTGGGCCACGAAGATGGCCTCCCCGGCGTTTTCGACGAGGGTCCGGTACTTCTCCTCGCTCTCCTTGAGGGCCTCCAGGGCCTGGCGGCGGTCCGTGATGTCCCGCAGGCAAACGATATTCGCCTCGCCGCCGCGGAACTCGATCTTCCCCCCGAGACCCTCCACCCACACGTCCCGTCCCCGGGCCGTCCTCAGGCGGTACTCCGAGACGAAACCCTCCGTCCCCCCCCTGACGGCCGCCGAGTCTTCCCAGGCCTTGGGCAGAGAGTCGGGATGGAGGAAATCCGTCATGTTCCGCCCCACCAAGGCCTCCGCCGCGGGGAGCTCCACGATCTTGGCGGCCGATTCGTTGGCGAAGAGGATCTCACCCTCCCAGGAAAGGACGATGACGGCGTCGTGGAGGTACCGGATCAGGGACCGGGAGAAGGACTCGCTCTCCCTGAGGGCCGTCTCGGCGCGCTTCCGTTCCGTGATATCCTCGACGGTGCCTTCGAAGCAGACGACGTTGCCCTCTTCGTCCCTCACCGCCCGGGCGTTGAGGCGTACCCACAACTCACGGCCGTCCCTGTCCAGCCATCTGGTCTCCAAGCCCCGGACCATCCCCTCCTCTGCGAGGAGTCTCTTGACGTGTTCCCGATCCGCCGCCCGGGCGTACAGGCGGGTCCCGACGTCTTCGACGGCGGCCATCAGCTCCTCGGGGGAGTCATAGCCGACCATCCGCGCCAGGGCGGGGTTCGCGGAGAGGAAACGGCCTTCAGGCGTGGTCTGGTAGATGCCCTCGATGGAGCGTTCGTAGAGGGACCGGTACTTCTCCTCGCTCACCCTGAGTTCCTCCTCCCTCTTGCGGCTCAGGGCCACCTGCTCCTCCAGGGCGCGGGTCTTCTCTTGCACCTTGAGGCGGAGGGAACGATTCCAGACCACCACCGCCAGGACCATAAGGACCAGCACGCCCGCCGCCGTGGCAAAATAACGCCAATAGGAGTCCACGTGAGACACGGGCTCCCCCAGCCATTTCTCATCGATGGCCCGGTACTGGGCGGCGGAGATGCGGGCGAACCCCTCCTCCACCATTTGCAGGACCGCCTGGTTGCCCTTCCTCACCGCCCGGTGGAACTCGCCGGTGTAGAGGGGCGCCGAGCGACGGAAACGGTCGTGGAGGCCTTTCTTATGGAGGAAATACAGGGCCGGGGGGACATCGATGACGGCCACGTGGACCTTCCGCTGCGCCGCCGCCTCGATGATGGCCTCATAGGAGGGGTATTCCTGGAGGAAGGAGACACCCTTGCCGCGGAGATAATCGACGGCGGCGTCACCCCTCTTTACCGCCACGGGGAAACCCTTCAGGGAATCGGCATCGTGAATGCCGCCGATCTCCCGGTCGAAAAAGATGGAGACGTCTATCTTCGCGTATGGCTTGGAGAACTCGTATATCTGCGCCCTCTTTTCGTTGAAGAAGATCGTGTCGATGACGTCATAACCGCCCGCCTCCATGCGGCGCAGGGCCTCCCCCCAGTCCAGGCCGGTGATCTGCGCCTTCATGCCGGTCTTGACCTCCCAGAGGCGCCACCGGTCGATGAGGATGCCCTGGAGGGTGCCGTCGGCGCCGCGGAAAACGTAGGGGGGGTAGTTGTCGTCCATGACGACCCTGATCAGGGAGGGGCGCTGCGGCTCCTGGGCCGCAGGGGCCCCGGGGGGCACAAAGGCGGGGAGGATCAAGGCGATCAGCCCGAGGCAGATAACCTTAACGATGTATCCCTTCATCGTACACACCCTTCGTCCATCCCGGACCGCCTCGGAAGGAGGGAAGATCGGCCGTCCATCACGACTGGTGACGAAAGCCGGCAAGATCAGCAGCCCTTTTCATGTCCCCGGCGGTGAGGGAAGCCCGCAGTTGTGACCCCGCCTTTCGTCATTCATCGTCTGCAATGTGACATCTCGATCCGGGGGCTGTCAAATCTTTTATGAAATCAAAGAGCGGTTGGGGATTGTCCCTGCGGGGTAAATAGGATAAGGGTGGGAAAAAAGATCCGCTTGGCCCTTGTCGCTGCCTTGTCGGGGGGCGGGGCCTCGCCTAAGGGCGGGCCCGTTGAGGGAGGTCTTGAAAAGGCCGGAAAACGGCCTCAAGGAGGAATGACAGATGGTGGGGAAAGGCCGACTCGTCGGCATCATCCTGATCTTGTCCGTTGGCCTGGCCGCCTCGTCGTGCCGTCCCTCCCTCGGGGACCGGTTCCGGGACCCGTCGGAGAGGCTGGCCGGTTCCTGGCGGGTGGAGGGTTACAGCTCAAAGGCCCTGGCGAACATCGTCGTCGCGGCCCTCGTCAAGGACCCCTCCCTGCGCATCGTCATCGAAAACGCCTTCGTGGACCGGTTTTCCGCCCAGGGCCTTCGGGCCTCCGTGAGCGCCCTTATGATCGATGACCCACAACGGCTCCTCGACGCCGCCGTCGTCGTCGAAATGCTCAGGAACGGCCGTTACGACGGCGTCCTGGCCGTTTCCGTCCAGGACCTCGGGGATGTGATGGCCGGGGTGACGAAGGTCCCCCCCTGGGGACAGGAGGGGCTCTTCACGGGCACGAAGGATCTCCAGGGGCGGCGTATGGTCCGCCTCCAGGCGACCCTCAGGGAGGCCGGGGGGCTCGGGGCCCTCTGGGCCGCCGCCTCCAATCCTTACTATCAGGCGGAAATGGAGCAGGACGTCTCCGTCTTCGCCGACCTATGCGCCGCCGCCGCCAGAGAGCAACGGGTCCTTCAACCCTCCCGCCCCTGAGTTGCCTCCGCGGCGAGGGGTTCGAAGTAGTCGCAATCCCGGGTCTTCTCCGTGAGGGCGTGATCCACGAAACGGGCGAAACGCAGGCAGTTCTCCCGCCCCGTCTCCGGGTGGAAATCCAGATAGAGGCACGTCGCGCAGGACCTCTGTCCAGTAGGGTACTTGTCGTTCATCTCTCCTCTTCCACGATCCGTCAGTTTCTCAGCAAAGAGGCCACGAGCCTCTCGAGGTGACTCAGGGTGTAGCACTTGAGGATCTTCGTGCAGTAGGGGGCGTAGCGCCGGATCTCCGAGTCCCCCGTCCCCCACAGGGACGGGATCTCGGGGTTGAGCCAGATGAGCTGGCGGCACCGGTCGAAGATGGCCTTGAGGTTTTCCGGGCAGGGGTCGTTGTAGTTGTTCCGGGCGTCGCCGAGGATCAAAACCGTCGTCTTGGGGCCCACGGCGTCGATGTAACGGGCCCGGAAGTCCCCGAAGGCCCGCTCGTAGTCCGTCCGGCCCATGATGAGGTCGAGATCGACGCTGTTCTGGATCCGCGCCAGGGCCTCCCCGACCTTGAATCTCTCGAGGAGATGGCTGATCTCCACGATATTGGTGCAGAAGGCGAAGGACCGGATCCCGACGATCTCGCGGTTGAGGCTGTAGAGGAAGAGGAGGAGGAAGCGGACCACCCGGATGACGGAGCGGCTCACATCGCAGATGGCGACGATCTGGGGCCGGTCGACCTTCCGGCGCCGCCAGACGGTTTCGAAGAGGATCCCCTGGTAGGGGACGTTGCGGCGGAAGGTCCCCTTGAAATCGAGTTGCCCCCGTCGGGCCCGGCGACGGCGGCGGCTGTAGAGGTCGTTGAGTTTCTTGACGATGCGCCGGACGACGAGGTGCATCCGTTCGTAATCCCTCATCTCCAGGCCCGAGAGGTTGGCGTGGCGCAGGCGCGCCTCCTCCAGGGGCCCCCGGCGGGCCTCGATGGCGACCCCCGTCTGGCGGCGGACGTACTCGCGCACCGTTTCGGCCAGATAGGACCTCAGCTCCCCGAGTCGTTCCGCCGTCTCTTCCGCCCCCCGTTCCCCCCCGCGGCGCAGGGCCTCCAGGTCCCGGTCGAGGGCGGCGATCCCCATGCTCTCCAGGATCCGCCAGGCCGTGATGTTTACCTGGGTCCCGTACTGTATGCGTCCCAGGTCCTCCCGGGCCGCGGCGGCGCCGAGGGCGGCAAGGAGTCCCGCCTGATCCCCCATGAGGAGCATGGAAGAAAGGGGGCTCAGGTCCCGGCCGACCGTTCCTGCGGCCTCTCCCCCCGGTGTCCCCCCCTCCCGGGGGAGGTCCTGGAAGGGACCGGAGGCGAAGAAACGGTCGAAGGTCTCCTCGAGGATGAGCTTTTCCGGGATGGACTTGGCGAGGGTCACCCCCAGGGTGTGGCGGAGGAGGCGGCGGTCCCCCGGACCCACGACCGCCACGGCCCGCAGGGCGTCCATGGTCTCGGCCGTGGAGATCCGGACCCCGGCCTGGCGGGCGGCGGCGCAGAAGGACCTGATGAGCTCCTCCATCCCGGCCCCCTCAGCCCTCCTTGACGGCGGCGGCCACCATCTGGTGCCGCCTGTCCTCCACGAGGGCGATGTCCTCCTCGAACTTCAAGAAGATGTTGAGGGTGTCCCGGACCAGGTCGGGGTTGAGGGACTCGGCGTTGAGGATCACCAGGACCCGGGCCCAGTCGAGGGTCTCACTGATGGAGGGCAGTTTCTTGAGATCCAGCTTGCGGACCTCGTGGATGAAGCGGACCACCTGGCGGTTCAGGCCCTCGGCGATGCCGGGGACGCGGACGCGGACGATCTCCCTCTCCAGTTCCGGGGGCGGGAAGGGGATGAAGAGGTGGAGGCAGCGCCTCTTGAGGGCCTCGCTCAGCTCCCGGGTGTTGTTGCTCGTGAGGAAGACGAAGGGCCGGGTGACGGCCGCCACGGTGCCGATCTCGGGGATCGATACCTGGTAGTCCGAGAGGATCTCCAGGAGGAAGGCCTCGAATTCGTCGTCCGCCTTGTCTATCTCGTCGACGAGGAGGACGGCCCCCCCTTCCTGCCGGAGGGCCTTGAGGAGGGGGCGCGGTTCGAGGAACTGCCAGGAGAAGAAGATATCCTCATAGAGGCGGAGCCTCTCCATGGCCTCGGAAAAGCCCTCGGCCCCCCTGATGATGTCGTCGAGCTTGTCCTTGAGGAGCTGGGTGTAGAGGAGCTGTTTCCCGTACTTCCACTCGTAGAGGGCCTTGGCCTCGTCGAGGCCCTCGTAGCACTGGAGGCGGATGAGGGGGAGGTCCAAAAAGAGGGCGGCCGTCTTGGCCAGTTCCGTTTTCCCCACGCCCGCCGGCCCCTCCACGAGCACCGGTTTGCCCAGGTGATAGGCGAGGTAGACCGTTGTGGCCACCTGGCGGCTCGTGATGTATGAGACCCTCCCCAGGCCCTCCCGAACGGCCTCGATGGAGGAGAACTTGTCCGACCCAAGGTTTTTCATGTCATCAACCCCCGTCCCAGTCTGGTCTGCTTGAGCCTCAGGACCGCGGAAGCCACCCCTAAGGTGCGCCTGATGTCCGTGGCGGCCGTGGTGAACGCCTCCGTCTCCCCCAGACCCTCCTTTTGAGCCAGGCGCTCCAGTTGCATCTGGCGTCTCCGGGCGAGGGCGCGGAAGGCCAAAGTCAGGGAGACGAGGCCGTCCCCCGCCCCGCCCCCGTCCAGGACCGTCGCCGCCTCCCGGGCGAGGACCTGGAGGGTGTCGAGGAGATAGACGAGGCGCCCCAGCTCCTGGGCCGTCTCGTCGTCGATCCCCGCCCCCCGGGCCCTCAGACCCGCCGTGACGAGGGAGGTGGCATGCTCCATGGCCCCCAAAAGGGGCCCCATGAGGGCCACGTCCTCCACGTCCCGGAAGGGGACGGCGACCTCCTCGTAGGCCCGTCCCTCTGGGCCGACGAGGTGGCCGGCGGGGACGGGGCAGCCCTCCAGGCGGATCCCGCAGTGGGGGGAAGGGCGGAGGAAATCGATGACCTCCCCGGGGGTGAGGCTCAGCCCCGCCGCGTCCCGCGGGACGAGAAAGAGGCTGAAGTTCTTCCTCGCCCCCTCCTGGGAGGTGACGGCGAGGACGGCGTAGAGGTCGGCGAAGGGGCCGTTGGTCAGGTAGGACTTCTCGCCCGTGAGGAGGAAGAGGCCGTCGTGCCTCCGGGCCGTCGTCGTGAGGTGTTTGGGGTGGGCGCCCACACCCGGCTCCGAAATGGCCAGCGAGACGGTCCTCTCCCCCCGGGCCAGGGCGGGGAGGTACGCCCCGCGAAGGGCCCCGTCCGCCCGGTCGGCGACGACGAAACGTGAGACGACGTTGTGGATCATGAAGGACAAGACGATCCCCAGGTTGCCCCCCTCCCGCGCCAGGGCCTCCCCCGCCGCTAAAAGGGCCGTGTACCCCAGCCCCCTTCCCCCCGCCTCCCGGGGGAGGAGCAGCCCCAAGAGACCCTCCTCGCCCAGGCGCCTCCAGACGGCGAAGGGGAACTCCTTCTCCCGCCCCAGGTCCAGGGGGGCGATGTTCTCCCCGGCGAAACGGGCCGCCTCTGCGGCGATGCCCTCCGTCTGCGGCGTCAGGTGACGTCTCATCAGGCACCCACCTCCCCGTTGCGGTCGAATTTCCTCCCGAAGGCGCCCAGGACGGCCTTGAAGGCCGCGATCTCCTCGGGGGCAAAGCCCTCCTTAATCGCCTCGTTGATGGGGCGGATGACACCTTTGGCCCGCTGTGCCTCCTCCCGGCCCGCCGGCGTGATCTCGACGATCAGGGCGCGTCGGTCGGAGGGGCTCGGGCGGCGGACGACGAGGCCCGCCCGCTCCAGGCGGTCCACCAGGCCCGTGAGGGTGGAGTTGTCCACGCCGAGGTACTGGCTGAGGTCGGACATGGTCCGGCCGTCCCGTTCCTTCAGGAGGAAGAGGATCCCCGCCTGGACGATGGTGACCTTGGCCTCCGCCGCCGCCAGGGCGGCGTTGATGTAGGTCCTGAGCTTGTTCTGGGCCGTGAAGAGGAGAAAGATCAAGCGGTCTTCGCCTTGGGCCATCGTCGTCCCCCTATGTTTTGGTCAGCAAATATTTGGCATAAAAAATATTGGCTGTCAAGACAAATCCCACCCCGGGGTCAGGTCTTGAAAATTAGCGTTTTTCAATTTTCTGGGGTCAGACCTCAAAAATTAGCGTTTCCCCAGCCCCACCCGGGCCTGGTAAAAGATGGCGTGGGGATGGGATTTCCCCCGGGGTCGTTCAGGATCGTCAAACGTCGAGACGTCCCTCGATGACCCCGCCGCCGACGACCAGGTCGCCGTCGTAGACAACGACGGCCTGTCCCGGCGTGACGGCCTCCTGGGGGGTGTCGAAGAGGATCTCCAGGCCGTCGGCGACGACGCGGAGGGAACACGGCGCCGCCTGTTTGCGGTAGCGGATCTTCGCCCGGCCCCGCACCGGCCAGGAGTCCGCCAGGAGGTTGACCCGCGCCGCCCTGAGCCCCCCGGCGTAGAGGGCCTCCTTGGGGCCCACGACGACGCGGTTCTCCCGGGCCTCGACGGCGACGACGTACAGGGGTTCAGGCGCGCTGATCCCAAGGCCCCGGCGCTGGCCCACCGTGAAGGCGTCGATGCCGTCATGACGGCCCAGGGTCCGGCCGTCGACGGCGACGATGGGACCGGGCGGAGGGGGACCCAGGGTGTCGCGGACGAGGCGGCGGTAGCCCCCCCGGGGGGCGAAGCAGATGTCCTGGCTCTCCCCGACCCCGACGGGCAGTCTCAGGAGCTCGGCCGTCCTCTGGACCTCCCCCTTCCTGAGGACCCCCAGGGGGAGGAGGAGGGAGGCGAGGTCCTCCCGGGGGAGGGAGTAGAGGAAATAGGACTGGTCCTTCCGGCGGTCTTCCGCCACGGCCAGGCCGTGTCTGCCCCCGGACGCCACGATCCGGGCGTAATGACCCGTCGCCAGATAGGAACACCCCAGGCCCCGGGCGAGGGCCAAGAGGCGGCCGAACTTGAGGCGGCGGTTACACTCGAGGCAGGGGTTCGGCGTCCGGCCCCGGCGGTACTCCCGGGCGAAGGGCTCGATGACCTCCCTCCACATGGCCTCGCGGTAATCGACGACCAGGTGGGGGATGCCGAGGGCGTCACAGACCCGGCGGGCGGCCACGGCGGCCTCTGTGCCGCCGCAGGGCGAGCTCCCCCGGCCCTCGGGGGGAGTGAGGTCCATGGTGACGCCCAGCACCTCGTACCCCTGCTCCCTCAGGAGAAAGGCCGCCACGGACGAATCGACCCCCCCGCTCATGGCGATAAGGACCCTGGCCCTCATGTCTCAACCCCGGGCAGGCCCATGCGGCGGAGGCCCTAATCGGCCTGGCCCTTCCCCACCACGAAGGGACCCGTGAAGTACCGCCTCCTGATCTCGGCGGCCTCCTCGTCGATCCATCTCCTGAGGCCGACCTTGCGGATGCGGCAGAGGTTGTAGACCTTCATGTTGTGGGGGTAGCGGTTCGCCTGGTCCGCCGTGGGGGCGAGGTAGGGACAGGGGAAATCGGCGCACTCGTGACAGAACAAAACGCCTCTGGCCTTGACGCAGGCGAGGGTGGCGCAGCCCCCCGGGGGCAGGTGAAAGTGGATACCGTCCTGCCCTCGGCAGCCGCGGCAGGGGACGTCCTCTTTCGGGACACCCAGCTTCTTGTGGATCGCCTCGGCGAGTTTCTCCGTCAGGTTCCCCTCGTAGAGTTCACAGTTGAAACAGTCCAGGCCGCAGGGGGCCGCGAGGGCTTCTTTTTCCATACCTTTCTCCTCCCTTTTTATGATGGGGCCGCCGTCAGGGGCACCTCTTCTCGTAATACGAACAGGCCTGCCTCGTCCTCTTCAGCGAGGCCGTGACGGCGGGATCCGCCTCTTTGCCGGCCTGGGTCAAGCCCCTCTTGAGGGCATCGGGATCGTCACCCCTCAAGGGAACTCAGTATTCCTGGACCTGCTTTCGGAAATAGGGGATCCACGCGCAGGCGACGACGGCCGCAAATCCCCTCATAGACCCCCCTGCAAAAATTGCTTTTTTTACATATCACGCCGCCCGTGGTCGGGCAACACCCGCGGGCCGATCGGGTCGTTTTTCGTGGACAATCGCCGGAAAGAGGGGTAACGGGGGGAGAAAAGCGCAAGGAGGTGCAAGGCCCATGGACATCCCCCAGGCGACCCCCCGGGATCTGGAGATCATCCGCGGCCCGTTGATGAAGAGCATCCCCTGGATAACCGACAGCGGCCTGAGACTGGACTTCCTGGAGGTCGGCCACGTCAGGCTGACGGTCCCCGCGGCGCGCCACCTGAACCACCTGGGGATCGTCTACGCCGGCACCCACTTCATGCTCATGGAGGTGGCCGGGGCGATCCTCTTCTGGTCCCTCTACGGCCTCGACCGCTTCGCCCCCGTCAACCGCGAGATGAGCATCCGCTACCTCAGACCGGCCAAGAGCGACATCTCCTGCGAACTCTCCCTCGACCCCGAGGAGGCCGCCTCCCGCATCGCCCCCGCCGTGGAGAGGGGCAAGGGGGACTGGATCCTGGACATGGCCGTCACGGACACGTCCGGGAACGTCGTCTCGACCTCGACGTGCCACTACGTGGCCATCCCCAAGCCGGCCTGAGACCTCAACCTTCCCGGCGCAGCTCGACGGTCTCGACCCGGACCTTGGCCAGGCCCTGGCGGTAGAAACCGAGCCGTTTGGCCGCCCCGGCGGAGAGATCGATGATCCTCTTGCCCGAGGCGGGGTTGTGATCGCTGGGGAAGGGGCCGCGGTCGTTGACGCGCACGATGACCCAGCGGCCGTTCTCCAGGTTCGTCACCTTCACGTGGGTCGGCAGGGGGAGATACTTGTGGGCCGCCGTCAGGCCCTCGGGATCGAAGACCTCCCCGTTGGCCGTCATGGCCCCCCTGTTCTTCGCCACCGTCTCGTAGCCGTACCAGGAGGCGAGGCCCGTTTCCTTGTAAGACCGCGCCTCGGCGACGGACATGGGGTAATAGGTCTTCCCCTTCACCGTGTAGGGGGAGCACTTGACCCTCCCCTGCCTGATGGCCTCCTTCGGGTCGATCCCGTCGATCGCCTCGATGTCCCCGTTGCCGAGGGACCAGTCGAGGGGCGCCTTGACCACCTTGAAGGTGAAGCTGCCTACCTTGTAGACCAGCCGCGTCGTCCCCGCCGTGAGCTCGTAGGCCCCCTTCACGGTGTAGTAGGCCGCCTTCACCGTCCCCTTCACGACGGTGTAGGGGGCCTTGACGACGGCGCAGGCCCCCGTGAGGGCCGCAACCGCCAGGATGCACAAGAGGTTCGTCCTTCCCATCACTCTCCCTGTAACAATTAGCGGCGTCTCCGTCCATCCCCTTTCCGCCCCCCGTCTACTTTCTATCCATGGAGACCGCCACCGATGTATACAAAATATCCATCAAGACGCCGCACCGGGGCGCCGCGGGGGGGGCGGCAAAGAGATTTTTCCCTATATTACCGGCATGTTGAAAAATTCACGGACCCTTGGCACGATCCCTGCTCTTTCTGTCAAACAAAGACAAAACCCAAGAAAGGAGAAACACCACATGAAGAGACTAATGGCATCGGCGGCCGTGTTGGCCCTGATCGCGGTCCTTGCCGCCGCCCCGGCGGAGGCCCGGCGGGGCTGGTGGGAAGGTTATCCCGGCGGGGGCTACCAGAATCTCGCCAACCATCCCGACCTCAATCTGACGGCGGACCAGGTGGGGAAACTCAACAGCCTTAGGGAGACCCACCTCAGGGAGACCAAGCCCATCAGGGACCAGCTCTTCGCCAAGGAAGGGGACCTCAGGCTCCTGTGGCTACAGCAGAATCCCGACGAGAAGAAGATCCGTACCCTCCAGAAGGAGATCCGGGCCCTGAGGGACCAGTTGGAGGAGAAGAACACCCACTTCCGCCTGGAACAGATGAAGGTCCTCACGCCGGAGCAGCGCGAACGCCTCAAGGCCCTGGGTCCCGGCCGGGGTCTGGGACCCGGTAAGGGTCCGCGGGGCTACGGCGGGATGGGGATGAGACCCTTCTGAACAACCGGCCCGCTTCGCCCGAGGGTTCTGCCGGGCCCGGCGCGGCGGCCGGGGGTCTGTTGACGAAAACCGCCCTCCGGGGGGGAGGCGTCCGGCCTCCCCCCCTTCTTTGCTCCCCGAACGGCAAAAATGGATTGACATCACCCTGTCCTTTGATCTAAAGGGGCCATCGGTGATGGAGTTCACCGAAGAACCGCCTCCCGGGGCTGATAACTCCTGCATCCGCCGACCCACGCAGGAGCGGCCGACAGGGAGGACGGCTCCTGCGGGTCGAAACCCAAAGGAGCTTCTATGTGCGACCAGGCATTTCAGGCCCAATCACGCAAGGCCCTCGACGTCGTCGTCGCCTCCTGCCGCCTCCTCAAGATCACGTCCCTGAAGAGACAGATCGAGGTCTGTCAAGATCTGGTCGAGCGGACCCCCCTCATCGACGTGGCCATCCTGGGCCAGTTCAAGGCCGGCAAGAGCTCTTTCCTCAACAGCCTCATCGGCCGGCGCCTCCTGCCCGTGGGGGTCATCCCCGTCACGACGGTCATCACCCGCCTCTCCTACGGGCCCGTAGAGCGGGCCGTCGTCTCCACCTTCGAGGGGGAGCGGACGGAGATTCCCATCGAGAGGCTCGACGAATACACCTCGGAGGCCAAAAACCCGGGTAACGCCAAGAACGTGGCCGTGGTGGACATCGAGATCCCATCCCTGGAAGAATACGCGGGCCTGAGACTCGTGGACACCCCGGGGCTGGGGAGCGTCTTCAAGTACCACATGGAGACCTCGGAGAACTGGCTCCCCGAGGTGGGGGCGGCCATCCTGGCCATCAGCGCCGACCGTCCCCTCTCGGAGCACGACCTGGCCCTCCTGAGGGATCTTCTGCGCTACACCCCCCGGATCGTCCTCCTCCTCACCAAGGCGGACCTCCTCACGCCGCACCAGAGGGAGGAGGTCGTCGCCTTCTTCCGGGACACCCTGGAGCGGGAACTCAAGCGGGATTTCCCCATCTTCCTCTACTCCGACCGGGTGGACCAGGAGAGTTTCAAACGCCGCCTGGAGACGGAGCTCTTCCTCAAGCTGGCGGCCAACCGCGACGGGGAGTTCGGACGCATCCTCCAGTACAAGATCCATTCCCTGACGGAAAGTTGCCGCAGCTACCTCGACATCGCCCTCAAATCGTCCCTCCAGGCGGATCAGGACCGGCAGGCCCTCAAACAGCAGATCCTGGGCGAGATGGGGAACCTCACGACGATCCAGGAGGAGCTCATCACCCTCGCCCGCGCCCAGGCCATCCACACCCGGACCAACATCGACAAGTACCTCGAGCGTTTCCGCCCGGACCTCACGAAACGCCTCACGGCCGCCCTGAAGGAGGACATGGCCTCCTGGCAGGGGAACCTCTGGCAGCTCACCCGCCGCTACGGGGAGTGGCTGCGGGAGAACCTGATCACGGAGATCAACACCATCTCGGCCCGGGAGCACAAACACTTCTTCGGGACCCTCATCAAGGCCCACGCCTCCATGGAGCGCTACCTCGAGTCCTTCCGGGCCCTGTTGGGGGCCAACATCGAGCGGGTCCTGGGGATCAAGATGGTCCCGGCGGAGTGGAAGATCGAGGTGAACGAGCCGTCACGCCCCGACATCCTCATCACCCGGATCTTCGACTTTCACTTCGACCTGTTGTGGTTCCTCTTCCCCATGTTCATCTTCCGGCCCTTCTTCGAGCGCCACTTCTTGAACCTCATCCAGCGCCAGGTGGTGGTGAACCTCTCCCGCCTCTCGGCCCAGTGGGAGATGGGCATCAACCGCGCCATCGAGGACTTGCGCAAACAGGCGACGGGCTATATAAGAGACGAGCTCGCCACCCTCGACGCCCTCATCTCCCAGAGTCGGGGTCAGACGGAAGCGATCCGCGCCCTCCTGAAGGACCTGGAGGAGGCCCGGGGTGACGGTACCCGTAAGGGGCCTTAAAATCCCTCGCAGAAAGGACCAACCGCCATGAAACACAAGATCAAACAGATCCACGCCATGGAAATCCTCGATTCCCGGGGCAACCCGACGATCCGGACCTTCGTGAAACTCGACGACGGGACCGTCGCCTCCGCCTCCGTCCCCTCCGGGGCCTCCACGGGGGAGAACGAGGCGGTGGAACTCCGGGACGGCGGCCGCACCCGCTACCGGGGCAAGGGCGTCCTCAAGGCCGTGGCCCACGTCAACGAGATCATCGCCCCCGTCCTCCTCGACATGGACCCCACCCAACAGGCCGAGATCGACCGCCTCATGATCCACCTCGACGGCACGCCCAACAAGAGGAAGCTGGGGGCCAACGCCATCCTCAGCGTCTCCATGGCCGTGGCCCGGGCGGCCTCCCAGGCGGCGGATCTCCCCCTCTACGTCTATCTCGGCGGCCTGGGGGCCTTCAAGCTCCCCGTGCCCATGATGAACATCCTCAACGGGGGCAAGCACGCCGACAACAGCGTCGATTTCCAGGAGTTCATGATCATGCCCATCGGCGCCCCCACCTTCGCCGAGGCCCTCCGGGCGGGGGCGGAGACCTTCCACGCCCTGAAGGACATCCTCCAGAAGAAGGGCTACGCCACCAACGTGGGCGACGAGGGCGGTTTCGCGCCCAACCTGAAGAGCAACGACGAGGCCTGCGAGGTGATCCTCGAGGCGATCAGGAAGGGGGGCTACAAACCCGGCAAGGACATCGCCCTCGCCCTGGACCCGGCGGCCAGTTCCTTCTACGAGGACGGCCTCTACAACCTCGCCAAGTCCGGCCAGGGCAAGAAGACCTCCGACGAGATGGTCGCCTTCTGGCGCAACTGGATCAAGAAGTACCCCATCGTCTCCATCGAGGACGGCCTCGCCGAGAACGACTGGGAGGGATTCCGCAAACTGACCCAGAAGGAGGGCGACAAGATCCAGATCGTCGGCGACGACATCTTCGTGACCAACAGCGCCTACATCTCCCGGGGCGTCCAGGAAAGGACGGCCAACGCCGTCCTGATCAAGCTCAACCAGATCGGGACCATCACGGAGACCCTCTCGGCCATCAACCTCTGCCGGAAGGCCGGTTGGGGTTACGTCCTCTCCCACCGCTCCGGCGAGACGGAGGACACGTTCCTGGCCGATTTCGCCGTCGCCATGGGGGGCGGCCAGATCAAGACGGGCTCCGCCTGCCGCAGCGAGAGGATCGCCAAGTACAACCGCCTCCTGGAGATCGAGGCCGAGCTGGGGAAGGCGGCGGTCTTCGAGAACCCCCTGGCGGAGCGCCTGGTCCGGTAGGCCTCGACCTTCGCGACCACAGGGGCCGCGCGCAGACGGTTTGACCCACGGGGGATAGGGGAGGGGAGACGGCAAGGTGATCGACGGCGCGACGAGGGCCGGGATCTTGAGGTACGTCCGCGGGCGGCGCTGCCGGGAAGGCGGTTACTGTTTCTACCGCCTCGAGGAACCCAACGGATCGGACACCTTCCACGCCGTCGCGACCCTCGCCCTCCTCGGGGCCCTGGGGGAGGACGTCGAGACGGTGAGCTTCCTCAAGGAACGCCAGCTCCCGGACGGTTCTTACGAGAGCGTCATGCAGGCCTACTACTGCATCCTCTCCCTGGATATCTTCGGGCAGCGGCCCCGCCTCGACCCGTCGGCGTACCTCCTGTCCCAATTCGAGACCTATGACCCCGATCTCGTCCCCGTGGAGGTGCCCTCCGTCTTCCGGAAGCTCTTCCTCGTCGCCGCCGCCTGGCGCCGCCTGGGCCTGGCCCCGCCGCCGGACAAGAGGGGGGAGATCCTCTCCTTCCTCCTCCGTTTCCGTAAGGACGACGGCGGTTTCGGCCACCCCTCCTCCACCCTTCTGGAGACCTGCCAGGCCCTGGCCGTCTTTCGCCTGTTGGGTGCCGACTTCCCCGGCCCGGGGGCGGAGGCCTTCCTGAGGGCCTGCGAGGACCCCGTCTACGGCTTCCTGAACATCCCGGGGGTCCGCCCGGCCTTTTTGGAACACGTCGCCGCGGGGGTCGGGGCCGCCGGGCTCTTGGGCCTTCGGCCCCGCTACACCCGGGGCCTGATCAACTTCGTCTCGGCCTGCCGGACGACGACCGGCGGTTTTTCCCGGACGACCAACACCGGTATCGCCACCCTGGAGAACACCCACGAGGCCGTCGGGATCCTCGCGGCCCTGGACGGCCGGGGTCAGCAAATGACCGCATAACGCAAGGAGAGTCTCGATGACGGACACCCCCTCCCCCTGCATCTTCTGCGAGATCGTCGCGGGCCGGGCGCCCGCCTGGCGGGTCTACGAGGACGACCTCACCATCGTCATCCTCGACATCCACCCCTACACCCGGGGGCACTGCCTCGCCCTCCCCAAACGCCACGTCCCGTGGTGGCACGAGATGACGGACGAGGAGAACGCCGCCCTCTTCAAGGCCGCCAAGATCGTGGCCGAGCGGATGATGAAGGCCTACAGCCCCGATTTCGTCTTCCTCTACGCCCGGGGCCGCCGCATCCCCCACACCCACGTCTTCCTCGTCCCCACCTTCGCCGGGGACGTCCTGGACCGTTTCTTCAACGCCCTGGAGAACTTTCAGGAGTCGCCCCGCCGCCTCGCCGCCCTGGCGGATCCCGAGGCGATGGCCGAGGCCCTCAAGGACCTGACTAAAGGGTAGGGAGGACCCCCTCGGGCGGCTCAGTCATGGCCCGGGACGGCCGCCGGCGTCGTGGGCGACGATCTCGGCGACGATGCTCAAGGCGATCTCCGCCGGCGTCCGCGCCCCGATGTCGAGACCGATGGGGCAGCGGACCCTCCCCAGGTCTCCGGCGGTGAAACCGGCGGCCCGGAGGTTCCTGAAGACGGCCTCCCGTTTGCGGCGGCTGCCGATCATGCCGATGTAACCCGCCGGCGTCCCGAGGGCCTGGGCGAGGACAGTCTCGTCGTGTTCGTGCCCCCGGGTGAGGATGCAGATCTTGTCCTCCCTCCCCACGGCGAGCCCCGAAAGGCAGTCGAAGAAACCCTCCCGGGCCAGGACGACCCGCGCCGCCGGGAATCTCTCCGGGGCGGCGAAGGCGGGCCGGTCGTCGACGACGACGGCCTGAAGGCCCACGACGGCGCACAACCGGGCCAGGTAGAGCCCCACGTGGCCCCCCCCGCAGACGATGACCCGCCCCGGGGCCGTGACGGGCTGGAGGAGGTAGAGGACGCCGGCGGCCGTGTGGGTCGTTGCGCCCCCCCAGCGGGCCTCCTGCCGGAGACGCCCCTCGTCCAAGGCGGCCCCGTCCAGGGTCCCCGCCTCGAGGCGGTCCTCCGTCAGGAGGCCCAGGCCCGTCTCCACCCCGCCGTCCCCCCGGCGCCGCACGGACCGGACGAGCCAGGCCCGGCGCCCCTGGGCCGCCAGGGACAAAAGAGAGGCGAAGAGGCGGCGCGTCCCCTCGTCGCCGCCGTCGAGGCCCTCGAGGAGGACCTCCACGGTCCCGCCGCAGATCATGCCATCCCGGGCCGCCTCGGCGTCGGTGAGGGAGAAACGCTCCAGGCGGGGCCGCCCCTGGGCCAGGACGGTCGCGGCGGCCGCGACGATCCGGGCCTCGAGGGCCCCGCCCCCCACCGTCCCGAGGGCGGCGCCGTCGGCGAAGACGGCCATGGCCGCCCCCACCTCCCGGGGCGCCGAGCCCCGCCGGGCGACGACCGTGGCGGCGACGACGGACCTCCCCTCCGCCAGGGCCTCAGCGATGCCCTGCAACAGTTCCTTCTCCATCTCCCCTTCGTCCCTTCTTTAACCCCTCAGGCCCCGGGGCATCACTCGTATTCCTTGGGGACGGCGCAGATCATGACGAGGTCCGAGGCGGCGGTGTTGCGGTACCGGTGTCTCTCACCGGGGTGGATGAGGACGAAATCCCCCGCCCGCACGGGCCGCTCCTCACCCCCCTCCAGGACGAGGGCCCCCTCCCCGGCGATGAAGTAGTTCATGTGCTCGAAGGGATGGTCATGGTAGGGGGTGTGACCGCCGGGCAGGATGGTGAAGACCCGGAAGGAGTAATGGGGGGCGCCGTCCGCCTTCCCCAGGGGCACCTGCTTGAGGACGTCCTTGGCCCCCTCGAGGGCCATGGGGGCCGCCGTGACGTTTTCCAGTCGGGTGATCTTCATGGTGATACCCCTTTTTTGCCCCCACCCTACCACAAGGGGCCGCCGGGGACAACGGCCCCCGACGGCCCGGCGGGACACAACCCTTTTCGACCCCATGTTTCCTAACACGAAAACCACCGGGGCAAGCAGGCGAAACAAAACGGCCGTAAATTCGAGAAGATAAAATTTTCTCTTGACACTGAGGAAACTTTTTCCCTAAATGTTTCCTGCCAGGCAAAAGGAGGACGACCGTGGGGAACGAAAACTCCACCGCCAACAACCGGCCCGCACCCGTCCTGCCCGAGGCGGAGATCGGCAGGCGCATCCGGTCCATCCGCACGGAGAAGAAGATCACCCTCGAGGCCCTCGCCAGGGAGACGGGTTTCACCAAGGGTTACCTCTCGAAGGTGGAGAAGTCCCCCAAGTCGCCCCCCGTCTCGACCCTCGGCATCATCGCCCGGGCCCTGGGCGTGACCATCTCGGCCCTCCTGGGCGAGGAGGCGCCCCGCACCTCCCTGTCCCTGGTGAGGAAGGACGAGCGTCCCCTCATCGCCCGGGACGGCACGACCTTCGGATACTCCTACGAGGCCCTCGCCTACAAATACCCCAACAAGACGATGGAACCCTTCCTCCTCACCCTCCCCCTCCATCAGAAGAAGCGCACCCTCTACCAGCACAACGAGGAGGAGATCCTCTTCGTCATCCAGGGGACCATGCGGTTCTTCCACGGCGGCGAGGAGTACCTCGTCCACGAGGGGGACTGCCTCTACTTCGACGCCAGCCTGCCCCACTTCGGCGAATCCGTAGGGGACAAAGAGGTGAAATGCCTCATGGTCATATGCAACCCGGGCTACGTGAAGGAGAAGAACGGCAAATGAAGCTCGAAGACATCAAGCGCGTCGGCGTCATCGGGGCGGGGCTCATGGGGCACGGCATCGCCCAGGTCTTCGCCATGGCCGGGTACGACGTCCGTCTCTACGACGTGGACAAGACGACCCTGGAGAAGGCGAGGGACAGGATCAGAGACAACCTGGGGGTCTTCGTCGAGCTGGGCCTCTTTTCGGCGGACGAGGTGGGACCCTGCCTGGAGCGCGTCGCCGTCTGCCGGACCATCGAGGAGTTGTGCGGCGGCTGCGGGTTCATCGTCGAGGCCGTCGTCGAGGACCTCCAGATCAAGAGAAGCACCTTCCTGAAGGTCGAGGGCCTGGTGAGACCCGACACGATCCTGGCGACGAACACCTCCGCCATCAGCATCACCGAGATCGCCTCCGTCCTCGCCGAGAAGGGCCGCTTCCTGGGCACCCACTTCTGGAACCCCCCCCACATCCTGCCCTGCGTGGAGGTCATCAAGGGGGCCGAGACCAGGGACGACGTCTTCGAGACGGTCTACGCCCTCCTGGACAAGGTCGGCAAGGCGCCGGTGCGGGTCCTGAAGGACGTCCCCGGCTTCCTCGGCAACCGTCTCCAGCACGCCATGTGGCGCGAGGCCTTCGCCCTCTGCGACCGGGGGGTGGCGAGCCCCGAGGACATAGACCGGGTCGTGAAATACGGCTTCGGCGCCCGGATGTTCTTCCTCGGCCCCATGGAGACGGCCGACCTGGCGGGTCTCGATCTCACCCGGAGCATCCACCGTTACCTCTTCCCCTACCTGGACAACTCGACCTCCCCGGCGGCGGTCCTGGAGAGGCTCATCGCCGCGGGGGCCCTGGGGGTGAAGACGGGGCGGGGATTCGGCGAGTGGCCGCCGGAGAGGATCGAGAAGGTGATAAAACGGCGCGACCGGGTCCTCCTGCGGGTCCTCAGAGACCTCGGGACGGGCGCCGGTACTTAGCGGAAACGGCAAACCCACTCGGGGGACGGTCATGAACGAGTATCTGGTGTTTTTCCTCCACGGCCTCGCCTACGCGGGCCTGTTGTTCCTCATCTCCTCGGGCCTGACGCTGGTGTTCGGGATGATGAACGTCCTGAACTTCGCCCACGCCACCATGTACATGCTCGGGGCCTACTTCTCCTACACCCTCCTCCAGTACACGGACAACTTCTGGCTGTCCGTCGTGGTCTGCCCCCTTTTGCTCTTCGTCATCGGGGCCCTCATCGAGCGGGTCTTTTTGCGGCGTGTCCATGTCTACGGGCACCTCCACGAGCTCTTGATCACCTTCGGCCTGGCCTACGTCATCACCGAGGGGGTGAAGTGGATCTGGGGGAACTACCCCCTGGCGATGACCATCGGCGGCTTGTTGGGCGAGACCGTCGAGATCCTCGGCACGGCCTACCCCGTCTATCGGATCTTCATCTTCCTGTGCGCCGTCCTGGTGGGGGTCATAATGGCCCTCATCCTCTACAAGACCCGTCTCGGGATCATCCTGAGGGCCGCCGTCAACGACAGTGAGATGGTCAACGCCCTGGGGGTGAACGTGCCGCGGGTCTTCACGGGCGTCTTCGCCTTCGGCGCCGCCCTGTCGGGCTTCGCGGGTGTCATCGCGGGACCCCTCCTGACGACCTATCCCGGCATGGCCAACGACATCCTCATCGACGCCTTCGTCGTGATCGTCGTCGGCGGTTTCGGCAGCCTCGGGGGGGCCGTCGTCGCCTCCCTCCTCATCGGGGAGCTGCAGTCCTTCGGCGTCCTCCTCTTCCCGAGGCTCTCCGTGGCCCTCGTCTATCTCCTCATGGCCGCCGTCCTGATCATCAAACCTTCCGGACTCTTTGGGGAGGAGCAATGAAAACCGTCAAGGCAGGACCCTATCTGACCGCCGCGGGCCTCTTCGCCCTTATGGCGGCGGCGCCCTTCGTCATCAAGCCCTACCACCTCAACATGCTGACGGAGATCATCATCTTCGCCCTCTACGCCGTCAGCTACAACCTCCTGCTGGGGTACGCGGGCCTGTTGTCCTTCGGCCACGCCATGTTCTTCGGGATGGGGGCCTTCAGCGTGGCCGTGGGCCTCATCCACATCCCCGGCCTCGGCCTCGGGGAGGTCATCCTCCTCGCCCTGGCCGTGGCGACCCTCACGGGCCTCGCCGCGGGCCTCCTCCTGCTGCGCCACAAGGGCTCCTACTTCGCCCTCCTCACCCTGGCCTTCAACGCCCTCTTCTACGCCGTCGCCACGAAGTGGCACGAGATCACGGGCGGCGACGACGGCCTGAGCATCACGCGGCCCGATCTGAACCTGGGCTTCACCTCCCTCCCGATGGCGTCCCTCGAGAATTTCTACTACTTCACCCTCGTCGTCGTCGGTTTGATCATCCTCTTCTGCTGGTACTTCACCAAGACCGCCATGGGCCAGTCCGTGCTGATGATGAGGGAAAACGAGGAGCGGATGAAGTTCCTGGGCTACAACACCAACGTCAACCGTCTGATCCTCTTCACCTTCACGGGGGCCCTCGCGGGGGTGGCGGGCGCCTTCTACACCCTCCACTTCCAGTTCTGCTCCCAGTCCGCCATCAGCATCGACATGACGACGACGGTCCTCCTCATGACCTTCGTGGGGGGGACGGGGACGTTCATGGGACCCGTCCTGGGGGCCTTCGTCTTCATCATCCTCCAGAATTACCTCAGCGACATCACGGACCGCTGGCCCCTCTTCATGGGTCTGATCTTCATCTTCATGGTCCTGTTCGTCCCCGGCGGCCTGTCCCAGCTCGCGGGGAAGATCAAGGACCTGGTCGTGGGGAAGAAGGAGGGGGCCGCGGCCCTGTCGGCCCAGGGGGGAAACCATGAGTGAGTACCTGAAGATAGACGACATCCACAAGGACTTCTCGGGCCTCAAGGTCCTGACGGGCATCAACCTCACCATCGCCCAGCGGGAACGCCACGCCGTCATCGGCCCCAACGGGGCGGGGAAAACGACCCTCTTCAACATCATCAGCGGGAAGTTCCGTCCCTCCCGGGGGGCGATCCTCTTCAAGGGGACGGACATCTCGCGGAAACCGCCCCACGTCCTCAACCGCCACGGCCTGTCGCGGTCCTTCCAGATCACCAACATCTTTCAGGACCTCAGCGTCTTCGACAACGTCCTGTCGGGGGTGCGCTCCAAGTACGGCCTCAAGTACCATTTCTTCCGCCGGCCCGACCGGGATCGGCGGATCGTGGAGGAGGTCCGGGCCCTCGTGGAGGAGGTGGGTCTCAAGGAGGTGATGCACCTCCCCGCCAGCGCCCTCTCCTACGGTCAGCAGCGGGCGTTGGAGATCGCCATCGCCCTCTCGACGTCCCCGGAGCTGATCCTCCTCGACGAGCCGACGGCGGGCATGACCCGCGAAGAGACGGCCCAGTGCATCCGCATGATCGACCGCGTCATCGCCGACCGGACCCTGCTGATCATCGAACACGACATGGACGTCGTCTTCTCCCTCGCCGACCGGATCTCGGTCCTCCACTACGGGACGATCATCGCCACGGGCAGACCGGAAGAGATCAGAAACGACCAGCGGGTCAAAGACGCCTATCTGGGGGAAGGATAACCATGCTCGAGGTCAGGGACATCCACACCTACTACGGCAAGAGCCACATCCTCCAAGGGGTCGACATGAACCTCAAGGAGGGGGAGATCGTCTGCCTCTTGGGGCGCAACGGCGTCGGCAAATCCACGACCCTCAAGAGCATCATGGGCCTCGTCAAGCCCCGGCAGGGGAGCATCAGGTTCCGCGACGAGGAGATCACGGGCCTGGAGCCCTTCGAGATCGCCCGGCGGGGCGTGGGTTACGTCCCCGAGGACCGGCGGATCTTCCGGAGCCTCACGGTCCACGAGAACCTCCTGATGGGGATCAAGGAGACGAAGGGGCACGGCGGCCGCAACGGCTGGACCGTCGAGGCCATCTACGAGAAGTTCCCCCGCCTGAGGGAACGGAAGGACAGCAAGGGCGGTCACCTCTCCGGGGGGGAGCAGCAGATGCTGACCATCGCCCGCACCCTGACGGGAAACCCCTCCCTGATCCTCGTGGACGAGCCCACGGAGGGCCTCGCCCCCCTCATCGTCCGGGACGTGATCGACATGCTCGCCGAGGTCAGACAGGGGGGCGTGACGGTCCTCATGGTCGAGCAGAACTTCAAGGCGGCCATCAAGATCGCCGACCGTTTCTACATCATGGGCAAGGGCCATATCGTCTTCGAGGGGGATACCCAGGCCCTCCTGGCCGCCGAGGACGTGAGGAAGAACTATCTGGAGGTTTAGAGGCCGGCCTGCGGTGGAGGCGCCGGGCGCGCCCCGGGCATTCCCGACCGATGAGCCAAAAAAATCTTTAAGGGAGGTTGATGGACTATGAGAAAAAAATGGTTGGCTTTGTCGATCCTTCTCGCCCTCTTCGTCATGGTGTCGCCCGCGGCGGCCCAGGATACGATCAAGATCGCGGCGATGGAACCCCTCTCCGGCACGTTCAAGGACATCGGCGAGCGTTACCTGGACGGGGTCGTCTACGCGGCGAAGGTGATCAACGCCTCGGGCGGCCTCCTCGGGAAGAAGGTGGAGGTCATCCCCGTGGACACGGAGCTCAAACCCGACGTGGCGACCCGTAAGGCCCAGAACCTCATCCTCAAGGACGGGGTCAAGTTCTTCTGCGGGGGCACGGGGAGTTCCGTCGGCGCCGCCATGTCCCAGCTCGCGGAGAAGCAGAACGTCATCATGTTGAGCTACGGCATGGCCGCCGCCAGCATGACGGGCAGCAAGTGCAACCGCAACTTCTTCCGCGCCTGCGGCAACACGGACCAGCACTCCTACGCCCTGGCGGCCCTCATCGCCAAGAAGGGCTACAAGAAAGTGGCCATCATCGCCCAGGACTACTCCTTCGGCAAGGAGGCCGTGGCCGCCTTCAAGAAGCGGCTCCTGAAGGACAACCCCCAGGCGAAGATCGTGGCGGAGCTCTACCACCCCGCCGGCACCAAGGACTTCGCCCCCTACGCGAGCCAGATCGTGGCGGCGAAACCGGACGTCATCTTCACCCCCAACTGGGGTAACGACCTGACCCTGCTCCTCAAACAGGGGCGGCCCATGGGGATGAAGCAGAAGGTCTTCTCCTACTACATCAACGACGAGGTGACCATCCAGTCCCTCGGCGACGACAAGCTGATGATCGGCGACATGGGCGCGGAGGTCTACACCCTCTCCATCCCCACCAAGAAGAACAAGGAGTTCGTGGCGAAATTCAAGAAGGACAAGGGCTACTACCCCACCTGGCTGAGGGGCAAGTCCTACATCGCCACCATGTTCTGGGCCGAGGCGGTGAAGAAGGCGGGGACCACGGACGTCAACGCCGTGATCAAGGCCTGGGAGGGCCTCTCCTACGACGGGCCCGCGGGTGTCTGGACCATGAGGGCCTGCGACCACCAGACCCAGCTCCCCTTCTGGTACGTCGAGATCGCCAAGAAAAACCCCTACTTCAAGCACGCCTTCGAGGTGCCCGCCGGCAAGATCGACGCCAAGGACGTCGAGGTCCCCTGCGGGGAGACGGGCTGCAAGATGAAACACTAACGCCCCCCAACCCCCGGGGCCGGGCCGGCATGGCCATGTAACCCACCCGGCCCCGGCGGTCAGACCAGGGCGGGACCGTTGCGTCCCGCCCTTCTTTTTTTACCCCCCCGGGGACAGGACGAACACCCCGGAGCGCCGGGGGTACCCCCCAGGCGCCCCCCTCGCCTTCCCATCTTCGAAAAACTAATACTTTTTTCGCTGATCCGACCTGTCCGAAGGAGGCCCGAGACAAAATTATGCGCGTAGCATAAGGTTTAACTATATGATATCATTGAGCGAAAAGCTACGCTTAGGCAGCGATTGAGGAATTTGTAACTAACTGTATTTGTTCGGTTTATCTCTTTGGGACCCCGGCGGGCCCCTTTGGGGGGAATTCGGCGATTATTTATAGGTTTATCTCATAATATTGATCGGCCCGAAGCCGGAAAGGCGCCTCAGGAAGGTCTGAGGCCCCCGCTCTGGACGCGCGGGCGGATCTGGTTGACCAGGGGGATCTAGACGAAGATGCCGGGGTCGTCGAAGGCCCTGGAATCGGGCGAGGCCACCACGTCCCCGGCCGGGCGGCGGCCCTCCACCAGGCCAAAGAGCCGCGTTTCCCGGTCGAAGGGCCAGTGACGCTGCGGCTCCTCGCAGGGCGAGTTGACGATCAGGCGGTCGATGGTAGTCTGCGCCATCAGGGTTCCTCCGGTGGCACCAGCGGCTCGATGGCGGCAATCAAGGCAGGAATATCGTTCTCGACGATCTCCCACACCTTCAAAAGATCGAGACGAAAATATTCGTGCGCTATCCGATTTCTCACGGCGACGATTTGAGACCAGGGGATGTCCGGATGGGCGTTCCTGGTCTCCGCAGAGACTTTTCCGGCTGCCTCGCCGATGTTCTCGATGGCTTTCGCTATGGCGTACTGGTGTAAATGGCTTTGCTGAAACTCCCTCCAGGTGAGATCGCCTCTAAATTCCAGGGCAAGCCTTGCTGCGATCAGAATATCCAGCAAGTAGGCCTCATCCCGCCACATATAGGTTCTCCAGATTATTCAGTATGTGCCTGCGGCGAATGTAGTTCTCGCTTTGTTCGATGAGGCGTTTCTCGACCAGGTCCACCTTGCGGCCAAAAAGACCTTCCAATTCAGCCCTCATTTCTTGCAAGTCTTCCAAGCCCCGGGGCGTGTCAGCCTCGAACACGACCATTACGTCCACGTCGCTTTCCGGTCGGAAATCGTCTCGCAGCACCGAACCAAAGAGCGAGAATTCGACGATCTTCCATTTCTTGCAAAACTGGGCGACGACTTGCTGCGGAATTTCGATCCCGGAACTCATGTTTCCACCTCCAGCACCTTCACACTCTCGATCCCCCCCGTCGTCCACGATCTCGACGGCGATCCTGTCCGCGCCGCCCGATTCGCTTCCTCCGGTCTTGGTGTTGCAGTAGTCGCAGCAGTGCACCGACCCTTGACATCGCCCTCCAATAAAACGCTTTTCGCCCGCCGACCCTCCCCCTGGGCGCGAAGACGGTTCATCGGTCACGACCCAACAGATTTAGCCGCCTCTAATGTCCTGAAGATATACACGCCGAATGTAAGCCCACAGCGGATAATTTTCAAGTCTTCTCTCCCCGGGCAACCCTCCGGCCAAGGGCGCCCGGCGACGGACCGTACCCCAGTTTCCACCGTTGGGGTCAAAACTAATATTTTCCCCAGCGAGAGGGGCCATCAGAGTCTGGCCCGAGACAAAATTATGCGCGTAGCATAAGGTTTAACTATATGATATCATTGAGCGAAAAGCTACGCTTAGGCAGCGATTGAGGAATTTGTAACTAACTGTATTTGTTCGGTTTATCTCTTTGGGACCCCGGCGGGCCCCGGAGGGGCGAAATCGGCAAATAATCACAGGTTTATATGATATTTTATCCTGACCGGTCGGATTGACGCCCGAGGCGCCGCAGGCGCCGGGCCGGTTCAGAGGTGGACGATCTCGACGGCCCCCCACCGATCCCGCAGGTACTCGGCGACGAGGCGGCGGTGGCAGTGCCGCGGCTCGTCTTCGCTGCACAGGAGGCAGGCCCCGTCGAGGGCCGCCTGCGGGATGGTCTGAGCGACCCGGCGCTGCGCCATCAGGGCGAGGAACCGTTTTTCGAAGTCCTCCCAGGTGCCTTCCCGCCCCTTGAACCCGGCGCGGATTTCCTCCGTCGGGGCCAGCTCGGGACGGTGCTCGTAGGGGAGGCCGCAGAGGGCCTCCAGGAAGTAGGCGAGGTCGTCCTTCTTCGCGAAGCCGGCGAGCTGGGAGGAGTTGTTCAGGCGCACGTCGACGACCTTCGTGACCCCGGCCCGGGTCAGGCGAGAGAAGAACTCCCGGGCCGTCTTCTTCGTGAAACCGATCGTGTAGAGCTTCATGTCCCAACCCCTCCCGAAGGCCGAATCTTCACGGTTTGCTCTGTGATCTCGGGGACGACGTCGGCGTAGGCGAAGCCGTCGCGGATGACGACCCCCTCGACGCGGACGGCGATCCGCCTCCGAAACATGGGGCCGGCGGCGACGACGGTGTGGAACTCCCCGTTTTCCCCGCAGGGGTCCACCCCCGCGGGGAGCTCCCGGAGGAGCCCCGCCGACCATCTCCGCCCTGCCCAGGGGGCGGGGAGCCGCGCGAGGTCGACACCGCTTATGTAGGCCTCGAGGCCCGCCGCGAGCATCTCCTCCGCCAGCCTCCCCGTGGGGCGCCCCCAGAGGGGGAAAAGGGCCTCGATACCCGTCCCGGCGAGACGCCCCTCCCGATACCGGCGGACGTCCTCGAGGAACAAATCGCCGAAGGCCATGGCCTCGATACCCGCCGCCGACGCCTCGGCGAGGAACCTCCCCATGGCGGCCTCGTAGAGATCGTTGGGGCAGGGATGGGGAAGGGTGATCGCGCAAAGGGGCAGACCCGCCGCCTCGGCCTGGCATGCCAGGAGCTCCATGGCCGCGCCGTGCATCGCCACGCGATTCTGTTCCTGATTCACGACGGTGAACAGGCCCAGGACCTCTATCTCCGGATCCTGCCTCAGGACGTGGAGGGCCCAGGCGGCGTCCTTGCCGCTGCTCCAACTCAGCAAGGTCCTCTTCACGTCTCTCACCGCCACGGGTTATGGCGGGGCATCCGGGGAGACGGATCGGCCCGGCCGGAAACGACCACCGCCGCGGGGCCCGTGAGGGTAAGGGGCGAAGCCGGTAGGTTCATCTGGTCCTGATCGTGACCTTTCCCTCCATGAACTCCGCCGCCGCGGCCTGACCCTTCCCGACGACCTTCAGGCCCCTCGTCTTGTCCCCCACGTGGGCGGACCTCGTCTTGACGCGGTAGACGCCCCCCGACGTCTCCAGGTCTAAATCCCCCAGCTCCCCCGTGCCGGCGTAGACGACGATGTCCTCCTCGCCGAAGGGCGGGGCCACCTCGAGGTCGAAGCGGTCGGGACCCGAAGGGATCTCGTAGACGACACCCCCCTGAAAGTAGTTCTCCTTGCGGTAGGGGTTGGGGAGGAGCTGGATGAGGCCGCCGTCCGCCTGCCGGTAAACGATCCGGGCATAAAAGGGCTTGTTGCCCTTGAGGAAGATCCGGACCCTCTCCCCCGCCCGGTACTCCTTCTTGTCCGTCCAGACCTGGACCGCGAGGGGCGCCGACGGGTCGGCCGGGTCCTTGGTCTGGGTCAGCCTCTTGATGGCCTCCTCGTCGGGTACGACCTCCGCCTTGATCTGGAGGCGGTGGCAGTCGCCGATCTTCGGGGGTTCCGAATCCCAGCGGCCCTTGGACTCGAGGACCCGCACCTTGGCGTGGGCGTAGGCGTTCACGAGGTCCTTCTTCAGCTCGAGGTCCTTGATCTCCGTCTCCGCCCGGATGTAGGTCGCGACCTGCTCGACGGCCTTTCTCTTGGCGTCCTGGAGGGCCGCCTCCTCCGTCTGGCGCTTCGTCCGATCCTCGCCCAGGCAGGCGTAACCCTCCGCCGCGACGATGCTCGACTGGGAGGCCCACAGGGGGGCCGCGAGCGTCAGGGCCGACAAGACCAACAAAGAAACGATGACACCCTTTGAGTCACCCATAGGCATGCCTCCTCTCTTCCCCGTCGAGGGATCCTAAACCCCGGGGAAAAGGATTGTCAATCCCGAAGGACCCCACGGCCCGGGAACGCCATAGACAAAAGGCGGCCAAGGCACTCTCCCCTCGGGGGCAATCTCTCGTCGCGGCGGCCAAGAGCCGGGGTCGATAAGGGACCTGACCCCCAAAAGTTGAAAAACGCTAAAATTCAAGACCTGACCCCGGGTAGGGTTGGTTTTGGTTGTTTTTGGTTTGTTATTTTCTTGACAGGAGGAAGTGAAGGGGATATTTTCGCCGTATGTCCGAGACCTTCATGAACACGAAGGAGGTGGCCCGGTACCTCGGCCTGAACGAGAAGCGGGTCTACGGCCTCATCCGGGAGGGGCGTCTCCCGGCGACGCGGGTGACGGGGAAGTGGCTCTTCCCCCGCCGTCTCATCGACGAGTGGCTCGAGGAACGGGCCCGGACCTCCCTGAAGGAGACCAAGGACAGGGCCCGGCGCGTGACGGGGGGCCTCCTGGCCGCCGGCAGCGACGACCCGGCCCTCCACCTCCTCCTGATGACCTTCCAGGCCGCCCGGCGGGGCTTCTACATCTTCACGGCCACCGTGGGCAGCGGCGAGGGCCTGAGGATCCTGGGGGGCGGCTTCACCGACCTGGCCTTCTGCCACCTCCCCGACACCGACGGCCGCTACAACACCCCCGCCGTCCTCGACCCCCACCTCGGGGCGACCCCCTACGTCGTCGTGAGGCTCTTTCGGCGGGAGGTGAGCCTCCTGGCCGCCCCCGGCAACCCCCTGGGTATCGGGGGCCTGGAAGACGCCCTCGCCCGGCGGGTCCGCCTCGTCAACCGCCAAAGGGGGTCGGGGACACGCCTCTACATCGACCGGTGCCTCGAGGCGGCGGGGATCCCTCCCCGGGAGATAGGCGGCTACGAGCGGGAGGTCTTCACCCACCTCGACGTGGGGCTCGAGATCCTCAAGGGCCGGGCGGACGTCGGTGTGGCCACGACGGCCGTGGCCCGCCTCCTGGGCCTTTCCTGCCTCCCCCTGACCCGGGAGCCCTTCGACATGGTCCTTCCCCAGGCCGTCTACTTCACGCCGGCCCTCCAGGCCCTCCTCGAGACCCTCCGATCGCCGTCCTTCCGGGAGGGGGCCGCCTCCCTGGGCGGCTACGACCTGACCGAGGCGGGGACCATCTGCCACGCCACGGCTTGAGGCCGCCATGGGCACCAGACGGGGGGCCGTCCTCATAATAACAATCATCATCGCCGCCGCCGGGGCCGCCTTTTACCTCCACCGGCCGGCGCCGAGGGACCTCATCCTCGCCACCACGACCTCCCTCCAGGACTCGGGGCTCCTGGACGTCCTGGTCCCCCTCTTCGAGGCCAAGACGGGACGGCGCCTGAAAACCGTCGCCGTCGGTTCCGGCCAGGCCCTCGCCCTGGGGAAGAGAGGTGAGGCCGACGTCCTGTTGGTCCACTCCCCCGAGGCGGAGGAGGCCTTCATGTCCCAGGGACACGGGAGCGAACGCCTTCCGGTGATGACCAACGATTTCCTCGTCGTCGGTCCCCCGTCGGACCCGGCGGGGGTGGGGGGCTCTCCCTCGGCGGCCGCGGCCTTCCAGAGGATCGCCCGGGCCCGGGCCCTCTTCGTCTCCCGTGGTGACGCATCGGGCACCCACGCCCGGGAAAGGACCCTCTGGGCCGCCGCCGGCATCAATCCCGAGGGGGAGCGGTGGTACCAGCAGACGGGCCTCGGCATGGGTCAGACCCTGGGCGTCGCCTCGGAAAAGGGGGGCTACACCCTGACGGACCGGGGGACCTTCCTGACCCTCGGGAAGAACCTCGGCCTGAAAATCCTCGGCGAAGGGGATCATCTCCTTGTGAACACCTACAGCGTCATCATCGTCAATCCCGAGAAATCGAGAAACATAGACACCCAAGGGGCCAGAGCCTTCGCCGCTTTCCTGACGGAGGCGGAAACACAGGGGATCATCGGCCGCTTCGGCGTGGAGAGATACGGCGCCCCCCTCTTCTCCCCCTGCGGGGCCTACGGTACCCCCCAGCGATAAGGCCGGACGCCATGGACATGATCCTCGACGGCATCCTCAAGGCCCTGTGCCTCCTGGTCACCCTCGACGCCGAGGTGCGGGACATCACCCTCCTCTCCCTGGCCGTCTCGTCCTCGGCGACCCTCGTCAGCCTCGTCGTCGGCGTCACCGTCGCCACGGCGGTCGCCCTGACGGAATTCCCGGGAAAGAGGCTCCTCATCAGCCTCATCAACACCGGCATGGGCCTGCCCCCCGTCGTGGTGGGGCTGTTCGTGTCCATCATGCTCTGGCGCAACGGCCCCTTCGGCTTCCTGGGGATCCTCTACACCCCCCTCGCCATGGTCATCGCCCAGGCCCTCATCGCCACCCCCATCGTGACGGGCGTCTCCCTGGCGGCCCTTCAACACCTCCCGAAGGACCTCCGCCTCCAGATCCTCGCCCTCGGGGCGACGCGCCGGCAGATGGTCTGGATCCTCATGAAGGAGGCCCGCCTCCCCCTCCTGGCGGCGGCCATGGCGGGGTTCGGGGGGGTCATCTCCGAGGTGGGGGCCTCCATCATGGTGGGCGGCAATATCAAGGGTTACACCCGTGTCCTGACGACGGCCACGGTCATGGAGACGGGTCGGGGGAACTTCGAGGTCGCCATCGCCCTGAGCGTGATCCTCCTCCTTGTCGCCTTCGCCGTCAACGCCTGTCTGACGTGGATACAGCAGCGCCGGAGGCCCCGGTGAGACCCGAGACGCCCCTGCTGGAGGTCTCGGGCCTCCGGGTTTACCGCGGCGGGGTGAAGGTCCTGGAGATACCCCGCCTGACCCTCCAGGACCGGGAGGTCAAGGCCCTCATCGGACCCAACGGGGCGGGGAAGTCGACCCTCCTGCTGGCCCTCGCCCGCCTCCTCCCGGTGACGGGCCGGGTCCTCTTCCACGGCCGGGAAACGGAAAACGGCACCGCCGCCCTCGCCTACCGCCGCCGTAGCGCCATGGTCTTCCAGGAGCCCCTCCTCTTCGACACGACGGTCTTTCACAACGTCGCCACAGGCCTCAAGCTCCGGGGCATGAAGGGGAGGGACATCCGCCGTCGCGTCGGGGAGACCTTGGAGCGATTCGGGATCTCCCATCTCGCGGACCGCCACGCCCGCGCCCTCTCCGGCGGCGAGGCCCAGCGGGTGAGCCTGGCGCGGGCCTTCGCCGTCCAACCGGAGATCATCTTCCTCGACGAACCCTTCTCCTCCCTCGACCCCCCCACGAGGGAGGGCCTCACGGCGGACCTGGGCCGGATCCTCGCCGAGACGGGGACGGCGGCCGTCATGGCCACCCACGACCGCATCGAGGCCCTCCGTCTCGCCGATACCCTCCTGGTCATGCGACAGGGGAACATCGTCCAGGAGGGGCCGCCCCAGGAGGTCATGAACCGGCCCGCCGACGCCTTTGTCGCCTCCTTCGTGGGGATGGAGACCGTCATCTCCGGCGAGGTGGAGGCGGTTGAGGAAGGAACGGTGACGATCGCGACGGCGGGGGGCTACCGTCTCGAGGCCGTCGGCAACCGTCGGTTAGGGGAGCGGGTCATGTGCTGCGTCCGTCCCGAGCACGTCACCCTGAGCCCGGCGCCCCCCGCCTCCGCCAGCGCCCGCAACCGCCTGGGGGGGAGGGTGAGGCGGATCGAGCCCCTCGGTTTCGTCCACCGCGTGGCCGTGGACGCCGGTTTTCCCATCAGCGCCTACGTCACGACCCCGGCCCTCCAGGAACTCTCCCTCAAGGAGGGTTCTTTCGTGTGGGTCTCCTTCAAGGCCTCGGCCGTCCTCGTTTTTCCCGTTGAAACGACCCCGGCCTTGAGATAGGATCCCGCCCCATGAAGATCAGGCTCGCCGGCTACAACATCGACTACGAGACGATCATGGACATCGAGGACACCTTCGCGGACCTCGACTCCCTCACCCCCGAGACCATCGCCGCCGCCTACGCCCGGATCAGTCGGAGCCCGAAGGGGGTGGACGAGCTCCGGGCCGCCGCCCGGGCCGAGGTCGACAAGGCCCGGGCCTCGAACGAGACCATCGTCTTCGCCATGGGGCACAGCTCCATCGCCGAACACGCCGTCTTCAACGTGGACGTCATCGGCGTCTCCCGCCTCCTCGTGGAGGAGATAGAACGTTTCCGCCTCTGCTCCTTCACGGAGAAATCCCAGCGTTACGTCCTTCTGAAGGACGACTACGTCCTGCCGGGGGAGATCGCCGAGGCGGGCCTGGCGAACGAGTTCAGGGACCTCGTCGCCCGGCAGAACTCCTTCTACCGCCGCTGTTACGAGGGTCTCCTGGCCCACCTGGGGAAAGGGGAAGGGGGCGGGCACCCCGACGGGGAACGCCGGTTTGCCCTGGAGGGTCTCGCCAAGGAGGACGCCCGTTACTGCCTGAGCCTGGCCACCCAGACCCAGCTCGGCATGACGGCCAACGCCCGCAACGTGGAGCTGATGATCCGCCGCCTGGCGGCCCACCCCCTGGGGGAGGCCCGGGAGTTCGCCCGCGCCCTCTTCAAGGCGACGAGGAACGTCGCCCCCTCCCTCATCCGCTACACCGAGGCCACGGACTACGACCGCCTGACGCGCCGGGAGCTGACGAAAGCGGCCGAGGGTATCCTGTCCGAGTCTGGCCGGACCGGCCGGGCCCAAAACGGGGACGTGGAACTTATCTGGTTCACCCCCGACGCCGACGACCGCCTCGCCGCCTTCCTCCTCCACTCCTCGTCGCAACGCCCACTGGGGGAATGCCTCGCGGCGGCCGCCTCCCTCTCCCCCGCCCGCAAGGAAGAGATCTTCCACGCCGCCCTGCGTCGCCTGGGGCCCCACGACCCCGTCCTGAGGGAGTTCGAGTACGCCGATCTCGTCTTCGAGCTCGTCGTGAGCGCCTCCTGCTTCGCCCAGCTCAAGCGCCACCGCATGGCCACCCTCACGACCCAGGCCTACGACCCCTCGTTGGGGGTGACCGTGCCGCCCTCCGTGGCCGCCGCCGGTCTCGAGGGGGAGTTTCGGGAGGTGATGGAGAAGACGAAGGAGACCTACGAGCGTGTCCGCAGGGCGGCGCCCGAGGCCGCCTCCTACTGCCTCACCAACGCCCACCGCCGGCGCGTCGCCATGAAGGTCAACGCCCGGGAGCTCTACCACATGGCCCGCCTCCGGGAAGACGCCCATGCCCAGTGGGATATCAGGCGCCTCGTCGGGGCCATGATCGCCCGGGCCCGGGAGGTCATGCCCCTGACCATGACCCTCGCCTGCGGCAAGGATCGTTTCCCGGGCCTCTTCGCGGAGGTCTTCCCGGCCGGCGGGGCCTCGTAGGCCCCTTCCCGAAAGGGGCGGTCCTACACGTAATCCCGGTGCTGGATCGCCTCGATGTACCCCACGACCCCCTCGGTGATCTCCGCGGCGTTCGCCTCGTCCGTGTCGAGGTGCATGTCCATGCGGAAGGCCGGGTTGACCCTCACCAGGACGTCGCCGAAGATCAGCTCCCGACCCCCCTTCACGCGGACCAGGACCACGTCCTTGTCCCTCAGGCCCAGGCGGAGGGCCTCCTCGGGGGACATGTGGATATGTCGCCGGGCGCAGATGACCCCCCGTTCGAGACGGATGGTCCCCTTCTCCCCCTCGATGACGATCCCCGGCGTCCCCGCCAGATCCCCCGACTCCCTGATGGGGGCGTCGATACCGAGCTTGAACTCCTCCGTCCGGGCGATCTCCACCTGGGACTCCTTGCGGAAGGGCCCCAGGATCCGCACCTTGTCGACCCTCCCCTTGGGCCCGACGAGGTTCACCGTCTCCACGGCGGCGAACTGGCCGGGCTGAGAGAGCTCCGAGCGGGGGGTCAGCTCCCGGCCGGGACCGAAGAGGGCCTCGAAGTCCGACCGGGAGAGGTGGACGTGGTGGGCCGAGGTGCTCAGGGGGATGGGGGTGCTCTTGAACCTCTCCCGATCGACCCCCGGCAGGGAGCGGCCGATGGCGTGGACCGTCTCCCGGGCGATCATCCGCTCCTCGTCGGCGGGGACGACCAGGACCCGGACGCGGCTCTCGGGGGCCGCGATGTCCGTGACCTGACCCCGCAGGGCCGTGGTCTTGCGGTTGAGTTCCTCCGAGAGCTCGATGCCGATCCCCGCCAGGCCCTGGCAGACCCGGGCCCGGATCTCCGCCGAGTTCTCGCCGATCCCCCCCGTGAAGATGAGGAGGTCCATGCCGCCCAGGGCGGCCATGTAGGCACCGATATACTTCTTCACCCGATAGCAGAAGACGGCCACGGCGAGCTTGCAGGCCATGTCCCCCTCCTCGGCGGCGGCGAGGATCTCCCGCATGTCGCCGCTCCGCTCCGAGATGCCCATCAGGCCGCTCTGGCGGTTCAGGACCCGGTCCAGCTCCTCGTAGCCCATCCCGGCGTGGCGCATGAGATGGAGGAGGACGCCGGGGTCCACGTCCCCGGCCCTGGTCCCCATGACGAGACCCTCCAGGGGCGTCATGCCCATGCTCGTGTCGATGCTGCGGCCGTGATCGACAGCGCAGACGGAGGCCCCGTTGCCCAGGTGGCAGGAGACGATCTTCAGTTCCCCCACCCGCTTCCTCAGGAAGGTGGCGGCGCTCAGGGCGACGAAACGGTGGTTCGTCCCGTGGAAACCGTAGCGGCGGATGTCCTCCTCCTCGCACAGCTTCGCGGGCAGGGCGTAAACGGAGGCCGCGGCGGGCATGTTCAGGTGGAAGGCCGTGTCGAAGACCGCCACCTGGGGCGTGTGCGGGGCGAGGGACTGCATGAGTTCGATGCCCTTGAGGTTGTAGGGGTTGTGGAGGGGGGCGAGGGGGATGAAGGCGGCGATGGCCTCTTTGACCTCGTCGTCGATGATGACGGAGCTGGAGAAGCGCTTTCCCCCGTGGACCACCCGGTGGCCGACGGCGGAAAGCTCGTTGACGTCCTTGAGGAGCCCCAGGGACGGATCCGTCAGGGTGCGGAGCATGGCCCCGAAGGCCTCCTCCACGCTCCCGATCCCGCCCCCCTTCTCCTCCCAGGACCGCTCGGGCGTCTTCAGGCGGTACCGCTCGTCACCCGTCCCGATCCGCTCCACCAGGCCCTCGATGACGGCGCCGGCCTTGAGGGTGTCGAAGAGGGTGAACTTCAGGGACGAGCTGCCGCAGTTGATCACGAGGATCTTCATGGCCTCGCGGCAGGACGAGAATTGGAGGTCGTAGGGGTCCTGGCTCTCGCTGTAGGCGAGGGCCTTGAGACGCCTCTCGGCCTCGTAGCGGGCGTCGTCCATGTAGCGCTTGGTGATGACGCCCGTCAGCTTCATGAGGGTCCGGGGGTTCTTCGCCACGACCCGGGAGACGATCTCCCGGGGGACGGAGAGGACCGTCATGTCCTCCCGGGCGACGACGGAGGCCATGGCGGGTTCGCCCGTCATGATGGACATCTCGCCGAAGAAATCGCCCCTCTTCAGGGTGGCGATCACCTCCTCCCCCCCGTCCTCCGTGGGCACCACCACGTCGGCGCTCCCCTCGCCCACGAACCACAGCCAGCGGCCCATGTCGCCGATCTTGACGACGCGGGTGCCCTTCTTCACCCCTTGGGTCCGGGCATGATCGATCAACAGCCGGATGTCCTCACCGGGCAGATCGGCAAGGACTTCCACCCCCCTGAGGAATTGCTCGTTATCCATGACTCGGCCTCCCCCGTTCGTTAGGTCTGGAAGTTTATTGTTTTCGGAAAGAAAGACGCCCCCCTGAGACACAGGGATCTTACGTGAATATGCATTGAAAAGCAATCCGATATCCGTTACAAGGTGAGGCGGGTGGCAAGATCAAGGTCCAGGACCTTTCAATAATGACGCGGAAGGAGGAAGGAAGATGAAGGATGTGGTAATCGTTTCGGCCTGCCGGACGGCCATCGGCGGTTTTGGGGGGAGCCTGAGGGACACGA